>Ga0074199_1000553_pt1 | contig 54661 bp, 57 predicted proteins | sample EPASupsiteSAE347_FD_64528 | JGI IMG/M metagenome (GOLD analysis project Ga0074199, IMG submission 64528) | Bioremediated contaminated groundwater from EPA Superfund site, New Mexico - Sample SAE3-47 | ecosystem: Environmental > Aquatic > Deep subsurface > Groundwater > Contaminated ... | reverse complement strand
ATCTCCCGCGCGTTGCAGGGGCTGATGTCCGGTTCCCGTCATCCAATCAAATTCTCTCAAATCCAGAAAAATTCGTCGAATCGATATCTTTTTTTGATATGCTCACGCTTGCCGAAAACTCACCAAATCTCAGAGTCTAATTGTACGTACAATTGTATGTATGTCAACTGCCTCCGGCCACCATTCAAAGGGGTCCGTATCCGGTGACCCGAAGGGCTATTTCGCGACCACACTCCTCTGCGAATTCCCATCAGGCCACCGGCGGACCGCCCGGTACGACCAGCGAGCACCCTTCCATGCCTTTGCTGGATCATCCGGGAGATTCATGGAAAATTCACGGTCAATCCTTCGTATAATAGCAGTTACGTTCGGGAATCGGGCGCATTGAACGGTCTTCCGGTATTGCCCGGCGAGTCGGGATCACTACCTTCTCTATCTGCTTAAGCTGGGGTAATTTTCATGCGATTGCCCTGGCAATTACCCCTTTTGGGGACCTGACATAACATTTCTTAACGTATCTAATCGCAGCGCGGCAAAACCGCACAGGCAGTGCGTGCTCGCACCATAAAAGATTTCACTGGATGAAGGGAGGAACATCAGTTCTAACGGTACACGGGCCAGGTTTTCTGCTACTGAATGGTGGGAAAGAGCAAAGGCCCCTTCCCGGATGCCCATTTATCCGGACAATCTCTGCCTTCCTGTCCATCCATGGGGAAACGCGGCGTCAGGAAAAAGGCATACCGGCGGAAGTCATCCGCACTCCCGCAAACCCAGCATTTTTTCCACGCCCCAAAGCAACTTATCCCAACTCAAAGGCTTGGAGAGCACCAGATCGACTCCCTGGGCAGCGAGATCCTCTTCTTCATACTGCGTCCCCCATCCGGTAATGAGGACAACCGGCACTCGAGGGTCCTTCTCCTTGACGTGCCTTGCGATTTCCCAGCCCGTAACGACGGGCATGCCGAGATCCGTCAGCACCAGATCGAAACGATTCGTTTCGATGAGACTCAAAGCCCTTTCTCCATCACTGGTCGCCGTCACCTTGTGCCCCTTCAACCGGAGCATGTCGCGAAGGATTCCCAGGATTTCCTCGTCGTCGTCCACAATCAGCAGCCGGCAGCTCCTGGCGCGTTCTCCGGCATCGCTACGGAGCCTGGTCCGCGGCGTTGCCTCGGCCCCGGGAAGCCTCATGAGAAAGGTCGTGCCCCTGCCGGGTCTGCTCTTTAGCTGGATATCCCCTCCGTAACGTTGAACGAGGCTCCAGGATACACTGAGGCCCATTCCGGAATTGCCCACGCCCTTGGTGGTGTAAAACGGGTCGAATACCTTGGCGGCGACTTCTTTCGTCATTCCGATACCCGAATCCGCTACCTCCATGCAGACGGTCCCACCCTCAAGGCCACACTTGATCCTGATGGCGCCTCCCTCGGGCATGGCTTCAATTGCGTTGAATATAAGATTGGTCAGCACCTCCCTCAGATCCGACGCGTGAACGGCAGCCATACAGTTCCGTTCCAGATCCAGTTGGAATTCCACGGCATGCCCGCTCTTCTCCATCGCATTTTTCCAACGGGGGCGGGTCAACTCCACAACGTCCATGACCGCCTCGCGGACGTCGACGGCAACGGGCGGAGATCCGGGATCTCTATCCCGTTCCGTAAACTTCTGCAGCCGCCGCACTGTGTGCGACCCATCATGGACGGCCTTTTCCAGGTTCTGGAGGCGTCTGCGGGTTTCCTCATCCGTCACATGGTGAAGCAACAACTGAACGTGCCCCAGGATAGCCATCAGCAAGTTATTGAAATCGTGAGACACCCCGCCCGCCATCGTCCCGAGGGCAGCCAGCTTTTCCGTCCGCAGAGCCTTTTCCACCATCACCTTCTTCTGCGTCACATCGTTGACGACGAGCAGGTAGCCCGCCGTCTTTCCGGTAACTGCGCCAAGCTTCAGGAGATGAATGTCCGCAGTACACAGGTCCCCTGCATGGTTCACCATCTGCACTTCCGCCAATTCCCCCTCGTTCGCTCTGGAAGCCCTGGCGAGGAGTTCCTCAAACACCTCGGGTTGTCGGAAAAGCACCGCCGGGGAACGCCCTAGAATCGCGGAGGCGCTCTGTCCGCCCATCTTTTCGATGCTCTTGTTGAGCCGTATCGCCTTTCCTTCTTCATCGAGCAGACAGAGCCCCTGGGGGATGCGATCTATTGCCAGATCCGACAGGAACACGGAGGAGGAAGGCGTTTCCGCCTGCACCGATCCGCAATCCCCCCGCCCGGTTGAATCCCGCTTCGGAGGATCGCACGATGGCGCCAGGCCGTCCCGAAAATACGCACCAAGGATAAAATATCCCAGAACGGTTCCAACGATCTCCCAGTTTCGTCTCAATTGAGGCGTAAATACCCGAGGGTCCCGGGCGCTGATGTTGAGCACTCCCAGGTTCAGAAGAGGCATGCTGGCCATGGAGCCGGGCATCACCACGCTGCCCGCCTTGGGAGGAATGGAGACGGCCGCGGAATCCTCGATGAAAGCCGCATGTCTGCTGACATAGATCCTCCCCGCTATCCCCTCGCCCGGCAGGAAACTCAAAGCCCGGTGATACCGCCCGCGTCTCTCGCCCTCGAGCAGGTCTTCCAGGCCGAAAGCCGCACACAGAGAAAGAACCTGACGCTCGGAGTCCCACAAAAGGATGGAACAATTCTCAAAATGAGTCTCTTCGACGATGATCCGAACAAATTCCTCACACGCTCGCGTGATACTGATATTCCCGGACAGCGTCTCCGCGAATCTCTGTATCATGGCCAGAAACCGCGCCGTTTCCTCCTCCCGGGACTGAGCGTCGAAGAGACCCATCTTCAAGATGTCCTGAGCCAAGCGGTCCATCCCGCCCCCTTGTCTATTTGAGGAGATCCCAAAATCCATCCACTTCCTGAAAGACTCCACTCAGGATTTCCTGGTAGTCCTGCCATTCCTCCTCAGCAATGAAAAGATCGCCACAGTAGGAAAGGGTCAGATCCTCCGTCAGGGGTCCGGGATATTCTCTCGAGTTGGCAAGAATATCCGCCAGGCGGATAATTTGCGTTTCAGGTTTGAAGGAGGGAGATTTGAACGGGTCATGATGAAATTCCATTACCCGCTGAAACACTTCAGGAAAAGCCCATCTCGTGCCCACCCAGCCCCCGATTTTCGTATGACTGAGACCATACGACGACTCGATGCACCAGAGGGGAACGGTCCTGGATCGAGCCATTTCCAGCAGCAACTCGTAGTGCTCTCCAAAATGGACCGCCATGACGATTCTCCCAAGATCGTGAAGCAACCCCAACAGGTAAGCTTTCTCCCCATCTATCCAGGGACGATTCCGGACTATTTCACTCGCGATTCTCCCCGTGGCGAAAGCATGCTTCCAGAGCCTCTCCCTCTCGTCAGCCGGAAGAGACCTCCCCATCGAAAACGATTCCAGGAGCAGGCTACAGAGACAAATGGATTTGACCTGCCGGAAACCGATCATCACCGTGGCCCGCGAGAGGCGCGATACCCGTCCGCGGTTGCCAAAGCAGGTCGAATTGGCAACGCGCAGAATCTTGGCCGTAAGCGAAGGGTCCTGCCGTATGATCCCTTCAAGATCCGCAAGGGAATCCCCCTGACTGTAAATGATCTCGATCAACCGCTCCAACGCCAACGGGACGGGAGGAAGATCCCCGACGCGGGAAACCAAACGACGGATTTCATCTTCATAGAGCGGCGCCAAAGCCATAGTGCACTCCTCCCCCGTAGACGCAGGCACCGCCTGAAGCCCCGCATCACACCGGCCGGCTCACACCCTTCCGCCTTGGCCGCTGCTCCCGGAGGGCGTCATTGATAAGGATCATTTCCATTTCCGAGCGAACGAACCCGGCCTGGCCACCTCGCTGGGATGAATCTTCCACATGGAAAAGACGAGATGCCATGGACGCGCCGGTCATTTGGTATGGTGCCTGTAGCCCCGTGAAACCCCGTGAAGGCGGATGCCCCACGCCTCCATACAACCACCCTGCTTTCCATCGAAAAATAGATACAATGATAAAATATAAGGAATCTCAACGGCCGAGCGAACAAGTATCCCAAGCGCGGTGATCGCCCCTGCCCAAACTTTGAAGACTCTTATTATCTTCCCCGAAGTTATCCTAGCACAACGCTTTTTCCCGGTCGATAAAAAATACTATCAATGAAAAATCCTCACATGTATCTTATTTCCCCGTACCGGCATCTAAAGGCTCTTATCTCGGAGACAATTGCAGGATCTCAGAATAGACCGACCGTTTTTTCTCAATCAGACGTTCGAGTCATTCGCCAATGAAACACCCTCGACGGTTCTGGAAAGCGCCGCCGCCCTGCGGCTCATGTCCCCTCTTGCCTGCCGGGGACACCTGGTTCCCTATGAGCGAGGCGTGAGAATTGCCCGTCGGGGCTTTCACGTCCCCTGCAAGAGGCCGCCCGGATCTTGAAGGCCTGCTGCGGGGCCGGAGAGATCGAAGGACCGCGATTCCCTGAAGCGAATCCTGACCGGCACCCCCAGTTCCTGCTCCAGGTCCATGCCCAGGTCCCGGGAGAGTTTTTCCATTTCCTTTATCTCATCGGAAAAGAGCCTCTCGTCGACTTCCAGCCAGACCTCGAGGTAGTTCCTCAATTTCTGTCTTCTGGCTATGAATCTCCACGAACTGGGCGGAAATCCGAGCGCGCGTTCGAGGAGCAGCAGTATCTGCTGCTGATACACCTTCACTCCCCTGATGACCATCATTTCGTCCCCGTGGCGGGGGAACCACTCGATCCGCCTCAAAGTCCGTCCGCAAGGACAGGCGCCGGCCATCATCCGCACCCTGTCTCCGGTTCGGAACCTCACCAGGGGAAACGCCCGGGTGGTGAGGGTGGTGAGGATGAGTTCCCCTTCCTCGCCTTCGGGAACGGCTTCGCCGGTTTCGAGGTCCACCACCTCCGGGAAAAAGTGGTCTTCGCTCACGTGGAGCCCCGCGTGCGCTTCACACTCGAAGGCCAGCGCCGGTCCCGGCACGTCGGTCAATCCGTAATGGACCCACGTCTTCACATGAAGCTGCCGTTCCAGACGCTCCCGGACTTCCGAATCGGGGGGTTCCCCCACGAGTATGAGGGTCTTCAAGGCAAGGGAAATCGGATTGAGGTTCGCCTGGAAGAGGTGGTGGATGAGCTGATCGGCGGCGGAGGTGCTGGTCACCAAAACCGATGTCTTATAGTCCCGCAGGACCATCAACTGCTTTTCCGGGGGCAGGAGAGTCAGAGGGATGACGCTCGCTTCGATCGTCTCCGCGCCGTCTTTGTAGTCTCGACCCCAGTTGGCGAGGCCCGGATCGAGGTCTATCTGGAGGATATCTGCGCGTGAGACCCCTGCGGTGGCCAGGGCGCGCGCGGTCAACTCCCGCCACAGGGCGAGGTCCTGCCTGGTATAGCCGCTCACGGTAGGTTTGAGCGCGGTTCCGCGGGCCGTGTGTATCCGAACCACGTCGCGCAGAGGAACGGCAAAGAGGCCATAGGGATAGTTTTCGCTCAGATGTTCGCGCTCGGTGAAGGGCGCCCGTGCGAGATCCGAAACGCTCTCGATCCGCGAGGGTTCCACCCCCGCGCTCCGGAGCCGGTTCTGATAGAATGGAATGTTTTTATATGCCCTGTTGAGCGTGCTCTGCAAGCGCTCCAACTGCTGCTGCCCCCGCTCTTCCAGGTCCAGACATTCTTCTGCGGCATTCCATACGGTCATCCTCACGCCCTCCCATCACAGAATTCGCGGTAATCCTTACCAAGGTACGCCCGTTTGACCTCACGGTCGGCCAGCAGGTCTACGGCCGGTCCATCCAGAACGATGCGCCCGTTCTCCATGACGTACCCCCTGTCGGCAATCTGAAGCGCCGACCTGGCGTTCTGTTCCACCAGAAGGATCGTCATGCCTTCCTCTTTCAGCCGCACCAGGATGTCGAGGATCAGGCGAACCAGAAAAGGGGCGAGGCCCATGGAGGGTTCATCGAGGAGGAGGAGCCGCGGCTGCGCCATGAGAGCCCGTCCGATGGCGAGCATCTGCTGTTCCCCTCCCGAGAGCGTTCCCGCAGCCTGCTTCGTGCGTTCTCCGAGCACGGGGAAGAGATCGAACACCTTTTCCATGTCCGCGGCGACGGCCCTGTTCTCGCCGCGCCGGCACCTCAGGTAGGCGCCCAACTTCAGGTTGTCGTGCACGCTCATGGGCGGGAACAGCAATCGGCCTTCCGGCACCACGCTCATCCCCCGTTCCACAAGCGCGGGCGGTTTCAGACCTCTGATCGAGGCTCTCTCGAAGAGCATTTCCCCTTCCCAGCCGGGAAGCAAACCGCAGACGGCCTGGATCAGCGTGCTCTTCCCCGCACCGTTGGCCCCGATGAGTGCTATCAGTTCGCCCGCGCGAACCGAGAGGCTCACCCCGTCGATAGCCTGAATTCTCCCGTAAAAGCACCGGAGGTTCCGTATCCGCAGCATACGATGTGCTAGTCCTTCCCGAGATACGCAGAGATGACGCTCTCATCGGCCTGGACATCCCCAGGGGCGCCTTCCATGAGTTTCTTCCCTTGATGCAGCACGAGTATCCGATCCGAGACAGCCATGGTGAGCGCCATGTCGTGTTCCACGAGCAGCAGGGTGACTCCCTTTCTGCGTATTTCCGCGAGCAGTTCACCGAGGTGCTGCGTTTCAACGGCGTTCAGGCCCGAAGCCGGCTCATCCAGGAGAAGCAGGGTCGGTTCGGCAGCCAGAGCCCTGGCGATTTCCAGAAACCGCTGCCAGCCGAACGGGAGGTCGACGCTTCGACGGTGAGCGATTTCCCCGAGCCCCACGAACTCGAGTAACTCCATAGAACGGTCGCGAGCTTCCCGCTCCTCCCTCTTTACCCACGGCCATCGCGCCGCCGCGCCCCAGAAACCGCAGTGCGTCCGCACGTGCTGCCCAACCAGTACGTTCTCGAGAGCCGTCAGGCTCCCGAAAAGCTCCACGTTCTGGAAGGTGCGCGCGATGCCCTTCCCCACGAGTTCGTGGACCTTACGGCCCTGTATCTCTTCCTCTTTGAAGACGATTCGTCCCTCTTCGGGCGAGTACGCCCCGGTGATCGTATTGAAAAGGGTCGTCTTGCCGGCGCCGTTGGGACCGATCACCGCATGGATGGTTCCGGGCTGAACGGCGAACGAAACGCCGAGCAGGGCCTGTATCCCTCCGAAAACCTTCGAGACGCCCTCAACGCTGAGAAGGGGCGGACGGTCGTTCATATTTGAGCCTCGTCCGTTCGTAGAAATCCAGTATCCCCCGCGTGAGTCCCTCGGGGAGAAATATCATGATCGTCATCAGAATGAACCCGTAGACGATCATCTCATAGTCGGTGAAAACATGCAGCCACTCCGGCAGGACCGTGATCAGCGCAGCCCCCAGGAGCGATCCCCAGATGCTCGCCATGCCACCGATGACCACCATGGCGACGATGCGTATCGATACCATAAAATCAAATGAATTCGGACTGATAAAACTTACCAGGTGGGCGTACAGGAAACCGGCGAGCGCAGCCAACGCGGAACTGAGAACAAAGATGCGGATCTTCATTCGGGCCGTGTCGATTCCCATGGCCGCGGCGGCGTTCTTGCTGTCGTGGATTGCGCGGAGCGCCCGGCCCACGCGGGAATCGACCAGCCTCTCGCAAATCGCGAAACTTGCGAGCACCACGGCCCAGACCAGGAAGAAGTACGCCCTCCCCGAATCGAAGGAAACCGGGCCGAAGGCAAGGGGTGGAATTCCCACCAAGCCCGAATCGCCCCCCGTGAAACGGCTCCACTCGCGAAAGAGTATGAACACGATCATCCCGAAGCCCAACGTCCCCATGCCCAGGTAGAAGCCGCTGAGTCTCAACATCGGCAGGGCGACGAAGAAGGCGACTCCAACCGCCAGGAGTATGGCCGCGGGCAGCGCGATCCAGGGCGGCCAGTTCCAGTGGACCGTGAGTACCCCCGTGCCGTAGGCCCCAAGCCCGTAAAATGCCGCATGTCCCAGCGAAATCTGGCCTGCGTAACCCATCAGCATATTGAGCCCCAGAGCGAGTATGGTGTTGATGCCTATGAACGTGAGGAGTTGGAAATGATAAGGGCTGGTGACCGCGTAACCCGTTGCCAGGATGACCGCGCCAAACAGAGCCGTCCTCGCCCGTCCCATCCGGTCCAGGAGCGAAAAGAGCTTTCCGGGAGAAAATATTATGAATTCCGACATCAAACCCTTCCACAAATGGCGGGACCGGGACGGCGAGAGTCCTCCGACGGCCTCTTAGAGGGTGTCTAAAAAGGTGCTCCGGGGTAGGGTGGGCAGGGCCTTATCCTGCCCACCACAACGGGGCGAGCATTCTATCCGGTGGGCAACGCTCTCGCTTTTGCCCACCCTACCGCCCCCGCCTGTGGGGCGGGCAACGGTACAGGAGGCTTATCAGGCACGCTCTCAAAAACGCTCAACCTCCCGCACGCCCAGAATTCCACTCGGGCGTATGTAAAGAATCATGAGCAGCAGCAGGAAAGCCGTTGCATCCTTCAGACCCGAAGAGAAGAAACCGACGGCGAGAGCCTCGATGATCCCCAGGAGAAGCCCCCCGAGAATGGCCCCCCAGGAACTCCCCAGCCCGCCGAGCATAGCGGCGCAGAATCCTTTCAGACCCAGGATGGCGCCCATGTCGTAGCTGCTCATGGTAATGGGCGCAATGAGGATTCCCCCCACGCTCCCCATCGCAGCGCTCATGCCGAAGGCCAGAAGCACCATTTTTTCGCTGGGAATGCCCAACAACCACGCGGCTCTCTTGTCGATAGAACAGGCCTGCATGGCCTTGCCCACCAAGGTCCTCACGTAGAAAAACTGCAGGGATAGGATGACGAGCACGACGATCCCCAGTATCCAAATGCTCTGCGGCAGAAGAGTGGCCCCTGCTATCTCGAAAGGCGGGTGAGCGGAGAAGGGCGGAGCGCTGTGAGCGTCCTTTCCCCAGAGGAGCATCCCGGCTCCGCGCAGGAAGATCGAAGCCCCCACCGTGATGAGCACCAGCACGATGGGATGCGGCTTTCGAACGTTTCGGATGGCGAGCCGTTCGAGAATCAGCCCGACTGCGGACACTCCACACACCGAGAGCGGAAAGGCGAGCGCCAGAGGAATCCGAAAGCCCTTCCAGAGGGAGATCAGGCTGAGAGCGCCCAGCATCACGAACTCCCCCTGGGCGAAATTGATCAACCGCGTGGCGCTGAAAAGCATCGTGAAACCGAGGGCGATGATCGCGTAGATCGCTCCGTTGGTGACGCCCGAAAACATGTACTGGAGAAATTCCTGCATGGCTCAATCAACCCATAGACAACCGGCGGCGCGAAGCGCCGCCTGCATTTATTCGCCCAGCAACTTCCAGGCGCCCTTGCGAACCTCGACCATCACGAACGCATCCTCGGCAAGGCCGTTGTGATCCTTGGGCGAGAAATTGAAAACGCCACTCACCCCCACGTGCCCGGAAACCTTTTCCAGGGCATCGCGCACCTTCCCTTTGTCGCCCTCGGTTCCCGGCAGGGCTTTGGCCAACATCTTCATCGCGTCGTAGGCGTAGCCTCCGAATCCGGAGACCGGAATCTGGAACCGTTTCTCATACGGCTGGATATAGCCGAGCAGGACCGCCTTCTGAGGATCCGTTACGGGAAGCTGCTCGGCAACAAGGATTTTTCCCGTGGGAAGCAAAACCCCTTCCGAGGCATCGCCCGCGAGTTCGATGAATTTGGGAGAGGCCACTCCGTGGCTCTGGTAGAGCGGCACGGTGATTTTCATCTGTTGAGCGTTCCGGGCGACAACCGCGGGACCCGGGTTCGTACCCCAGCAGATGATGGCATCGGGTTGAGCGGCACGGATCTTGGTCAGTTGGGCGGTCATGTCCGTGTCCTTGCCCCCGAAACTCTCGGACTGCACCACCTGGATCCCGAACTGGGGAGCCTGTGCGAGCAACTGTTCCCTGCCGCTCTCGCCAAAGGCGTTGTCCACCGTAAGCATGCCAATATTCTTGATATTTTTGCTTTTCATGTGTTTAAAGATGGTTCTCACCGCGAGAACGTCGTTCTGGGCCGTCTTGAAAACCCACGGCTTCACGGGTTCGGTGATCTTGATTCCCGCGGCGCAACTGATGAGCGGGATGCTGGCTTTCTCGGCCAGGGGAACGATCGCCAGAGTCGTCGGCGTCAGACTCGGGCCGATAACGGCAACCACTCCATCCTTGCTGATGAGCCTGTTGGTTGCGAGAACCGCCTTGGACGGGTCGCCTTCGTCGTCGTAGATGACAGCTTCGAGAAGATGACCGTCGATGCCCCCCCCGGTGTTGATTTCATCGATTGCCATCTCGAGGCTCTTCTTCTCAGGGTCGCCGAGAAAGGAAGCCTGGCCGGTGATGGAAAAGACTCCTCCAATCTTGTAGGCGTCCTTCGACCAGCCCGTGGAGGGAGCGAACCCCGTCAAGATTACCGCCATCAGCACCCATGCCCCAAGTAGAACCGATCCTCTGAACTTCATGGTTGTCTCCTTCTCTCCATCCTCGTACCCGTCCTCGCGCATCTTCGCCGCGGGATCGGCCATGCCCCGCGAAAAGCCGCCGGATTGTCAACACGGCGCATAGGGTGAGCGGCCGCGCCGAAAAGCAACCTCAAGGCCGCGGGGTGCCCGGGGCTTGACCGCCGGGCATCCCGCAGCCCCTCCAATTTCGTTTGAGGGTCCCCGCTTCACATGGAATAGAGCTTCTTTCCTTCGATGACCGTCACTCCGTTTTCCGCAAGGATTCGCAACGCTTCATCCAGATTGTCGAACCGGAAAATAATCACCGCATTGCTTCCGCTCTGGTGCACGAAGGCATACATGTACTCCACGTTCACGTTGGCCTTGTAGAGGATCTCGAGTATCCTGTGGAGTCCTCCCGGCTGGTCCGACACCTCCACCGCTACCACTTCCGTTTTTCCAACCGTAAACCCCTGCTGCCTCAGTACTTCCTTTGCCCGGCCGTTGTCGTTGACGATGAGCCGAAGGATACCGAAGTCGGACGTGTCCGCGAGGGACAACGCCCGGATATTGATTCCCGCCTCGGCCAAAATCCTCGTGACTTCAAACAAACGACCCGCTTTGTTCTCCAAGAAAACCGAAATTTGCTCGACACGCATCTTCAACCCTCCATTTGCATGAATGCTAAAACTTACGGTTGTCGATAACACGTATGGCTTTTCCTTCACTCCGGGTGATGCCCTTCGGCTCAACGAGTTTCACCTTCGCCGAGACCCCCAGGGATTCCTTGATGTTCTTAGCTATTTTCTTCTCCAGGACCTGGAGCATCCTCACCTCGTCCGAGAAAACATAGTCTCCCACCTCCACCAGAACGGTCAAGGTATCCAGATTCTCCACCCGATCCACCAGCAACTGGTAGTGAGGCTCGATTCCCTCCGTTTCCATCAGCACGCCTTCGATCTGGGACGGGAATACGTTGACTCCGCGAATGATGAGCATATCGTCGGTTCGTCCGCTCACTTTCCGCATCTTCAAGAGGGTGCGGCCACAGATGCAGGGTTCGGAATCGAGCGAGGTTACGTCACGCGTTCGATATCGGATGAGGGGGAACGCCTCTTTGGTTATGGTAGTGAAAACGAGTTCGCCCGTCTCCCCGCACGGCAAGACTTCGCCGGTTTCCGGATTGATCACTTCCGGGATGAAATGGTCTTCAAAGACGTGCAGGCCCTTCTTGGCCTCCAGGCACTCCACCGCGACTCCCGGCCCGATGATCTCGCTCAGGCCGTAAATGTCGATTGCATGAAGATGGAGTTTCCGTTCCATCTCTTCCCGCATGGCCTCGGTCCAGGGTTCCGCCCCGAAAACCCCCGCTCTGAAACGGAGATCCTTGAAGTCCACACCGAGTTCGAGGGCCACCTCTCCCAGGTGGAGCGCATAGGAGGGGGTGCAGGTGAGGATGGTCGGACCGAAATCCTTCATGATCATAACCTGCCGCTTGGTGTTCCCCCCTGAGACAGGGATAACGGACGCCCCCAGCCGTTCGGCGCCGTAGTGGGCTCCGAGGCCCCCGGTGAAGAGTCCGTACCCGTAGGCGTTGTGAACGATGTCGCCCCGGGTGGCGCCCGCCGAAGAAAGGGAGCGGGCCATCACTTCCGCCCAGATGCTGATGTCCCGCGCCGTATACCCGACAACGGTAGGTTTGCCCGTCGTCCCCGAAGAAGCATGAATCCGCACCACGTTATCCATGGGCACGGCAAACATGCCGAAAGGATAGTTGTCCCTGAGATCCTGCTTGGTCGTGAACGGCAACCGGCGCAGGTCGTCCAGGGTCTTGATATCGGACGGAACAATACCGGCATCCCGAAACTTCTGCCGATAGAAAGGCACCGTGGCGTACACCCTCTCCACCGTGGTCTGAAGGCGCCGCAACTGGATGGCTACAAGAGCCTCTCTCGGCATCGTCTCATATTCAATGTTGTAGATCATACCCGCTTTCCTCCCGTGTCTCGTTCCTTGTGCCGTTGAAAGGACACTCCCTGCAAAACTAAAAAAGGCCGATGGATTCGGGAATCCACGGCCTTGCAACAGATCAAAAAAAACCATGGGTCCCGCACTTTCGCCTACCCATGGTTTCGGTCAATGTCAGGTCCGGTTCAGCCTACTTTGCCCCCCCATGGATAGGCTCCTCAAAATTGAAGCCCCCAAAAAAGCCAAAGAAGCTAAAAAAGAAAAACCGGTCGTTCATCAATCGCTCCCAACGTTCACATCGTTCAGAGAACCCCATAGCGAATTCAAAAGATGCTGTCAAGAAAAAATCAAAGCCATCCTCAGCCCTTGGGTTCTTCTTTCGGGGCGTCTTCTTTGCCTTTTTCAGCTCCGGCCGGGGCCTGGGATTTCACGAAGGCCATTTCCTCTTCCAGAAGGGGCGCCGCGGGATAGGTTCCGGATGCCTTGAGCGCCTGTTCGTAGCCGGCCACGGCGCAGGAGTAGTCCTTCTTTGCGGCGCAGAATCTGGCGAGATGCCATTCCGCTTCGCGGTTCAGCGCCGACCCGCCATAGCCTTTCAAAATATTCCACTGCGCAAAGGCCTCGCTACCCTTACCGAGCGCTTCGTACGTCAAGGCGAGTTGATATGTGGCAAGGGGTTTCAGATCGTGCCCCGCGGGAGCGTCCTCCACTACTTTGCCGGTCCACTTTGCAGCATCGTCAAACTTCCCCATCCGGAAAAAGGCCTGGCCAAGATCCAGTTGGGCATTCAACACTGCCTTCATGCCACCGTTGCTTTCGATGAATTTTTCAAGCCGGGGCACAAGTGCCTCCCAGACTTTGCCGTCCGTGGCTTCGTCACCGGGCCATTTGGCGACCAACTGGGCGTACTCGGCAGCGGCCCGCTTTTGCTGGCTGTCCCGGTAGTAGTTGAACCCCCAGACGATGAGCCATAGAGCGAGAAACACTCCCGCTCCGGCCAAAAGTCGATTCGTGTTCTCGTCAACCCAGAATCGGAAACGTTCGTAGAAAGGCAGATCCTCCTCAGGTTTATCGATGAACCTGTTCACACCCTTTATTTTCTTTGCTCCCAAATCACCCTCCAATGCAAGCCGACCGATCGTTCTAGCCCGAGTGGGCCTTTTCCCTGAAACGGTTCACTATCCTTTCGATTATTCCGGTTGTGGATGCCTCGGGCATGAGAGGCGCCCGCACCACTCTTCCTCCCCCGCTGCAAACCACGTCGGCACCGACGATCCGGTCGAGAGGCCAATCGGCCCCCTTCACCAGTACGTCCGGCTGAAGAAGCTCAATCAGGGGCAGTGGATCGGGAGTGTCGAACAGGACTGCGTAGTCGACGCAGTGCAGTGCAGCCACCAGTTCACTGCGTTCCTCTTCGGAAGTAATCGGGCGCAGAGGCCCCTTGATCCGCCTCACCGAGGCATCGGAGTTGACGCCCACAACAAGCATGTCCCCTTCATCTCTCGCGCTTTCGAGATATCGGACATGCCCGACGTGCAGCAAGTCAAAACAACCGTTCGTGAAAACAACCTGCGATCCTCTCCGCCGAGCCGCTTCGCAGATCGCCTTTGCTTCCAGTGCGGTCTTGACTTTATCCCTGGCTTTCATCTCTAGGTGAGCGGCCCTTCCCGGGCTTTCGACAATCTGCTGATCTCCGCTTCGATCCGCGCCATTTCCGCTTCGCTCATGCCCCGGCGAAGGTAGTAGGTTTCCCCCTCCAACGCGTCGACGAGTCCCTCACGATACATTTTTATCCAGAAAGGCAGACTTTCTTCCGTGGGAGATTCCACCCGAATGCTCCCGGGATCTTCCACGAAAACCTCACCTTTGAAGATGTCCTTTATCCACCGAAGCGCTTCTCTTCCCCGTCCTTCCCGCTGCTCGCCCTTCACCTCGAGGTGGAAGAGCGTGATCTCCTTGGCTCCATCCTCTGCAAGACACAAACTGAGCTCTCCCTCCAGGATACCCGGTTTCTCAAACGCCAGGACCTCCATTGGTCCGAAGCCCTTCAGGGTCGTCAACAGTTCCTTGACCGATAGATTACCGTAAGCAGCCTTCCAGACGGCACCCTTCCAGTGGACCTCCTCCACCCGTCGCATCGCCGTTTCTCCCCTGAGAAGATCCTCTCGAAGCACGTTTCACTTCAACCGTAACGTGCATTTTCCGCCTGGCCTCACATAGAGCGCGGTGGAGGTCACGTTCCCAAGGTGGTTCAGCCGTAGATGGAACTCTTTCATCTCCGTTGCGACGGATCTTGAACGAACTCAAAGGAGGGCGTCTTTTTGAGCAATCCATGCTCTCGAAAAAGACCACTCAGTAACCATTCCTTTTGCCCAAAACCACCGGGTAAATGCCTAATTGTTCCATTTCGGGGCACAGATCGTAAAGCTTCGCCACCAGACCTTTCTGATCCACTTCTTCCATACAGCTTTCCCCATTTCGCCACGGGTCGATGCCATTGGAGATCGAGACTCAACACTCATTTCTCACTGCCCGCACCCCTTACGGATGCCGATGCACGAGAGTGAAATCGCTTCTGATAGTGGATATTCAGTTGTCGTAAGGCTTCGAACAAGGCAACCCCTACGGTTGTCGACAAGTTTAAACTCCGCACTCTGGCCGTGTCAATGGGGATCTTCAACACCCTGTCCGGATCCGATTCGATCAATGCCCGGGGAAGACCCCTTGTCTCCGAGCCGAAGACAAGCCAGTCTCCGGGCTGGAAATGAAAATCGTAGCAGGTCCTGCAACCATGCGCGGAAAAAAATACGAGGCGGGACGGGGACGTCGCCTCTCTCATGGCATCCAGGCTGGGATGCACCCTCAGGAAGACATGAGGCCAGTAATCCAGGCCTGCCCGTTTCAGATAACGGTCCGTCAGCCGAAACCCAATCGGTTCGATGAGGTGAAGCGGCGTGTGAGTCGCGGCGCAGGTCCGCGCAATGTTGCCGGTATTTTGAGGGATTTCCGGCTGGTGCAAAACGACGCTCAAGTGAGACCCGTAGCTGCCGGCTGCAACTCGGCCGGGCTCCCGGCAAACAGCTTCCAACTCCTTTGTCTCTTCTTGCCGATCGAGTGGTTGGGATGCAATTGTCGTCATGCTCGCTTTCAGCCCGATGAACGCCGTCGTATCCTCGATCGGCCGGGAACGGGCCTCGCGGCCCGTCATCCAACCGGTGTTCGGATTCCACCGCAGTGCAACCCTTTTCACCGCATCCATGCCGAGATTGTGCACTATAACACGGAACTATCGAGACACAAAGCGGGAGATGCCCGGGGTGAGGGAAGTTCGGCTTGACCTCGCCGAATCCATTCCTTACCATTATGCTTTGAAGTTCACGAGTATGGAGCACACACCCGCATGGAATTGAAACCTCATTCACGGTCGGAATCCGTCAAGCGTTTCCTCGAACCCTTGAGACGCGTGATTCCGAACCTCCTGATCCTGACCGCCGGGAGCTGCGTTTATGCCGTGGGCCTGAACGCCGTGCTCATCCCCAAGGAATTCCTGAGCGGCGGCGTGGTGGGGGTCGCGCTCATCTTTCATTACCTCTTTCCCGCCATCAACACTGGGTGGATCTACTTCGCTCTCAACATCCCCCTCATGTGGATGGGCTGGTTCAACGTCAGCCGCAAGTTCTTCCTCTACACCATCTTCGGCATCAGCATCTTCTCTCTTGCCACCATCGTCGTAACCCCCGGATGGGCCGCCATTGAAAACCCCATTCTGTCCGCCGTCCTCGCCGGCATCATCTGCGGAGCCGGAACGGGCGTCATTCTCCGGTCGCAGGGTTCAACGGGCGGGCTGGACATCCTGGCCGTGTACCTCAGCGTAAAATGTGGATTCAGGATGGGCAGCACCATGTCGACCGTGAGCACGTTGGTGCTGGCGGTGGGAGCCTGCTTTTTCGGCCTGGAACGCGCGCTCTACTCCCTGATCTACGTATACACTGCAGGAAAAGCGACGGATGCCGTCCTCACGGGCTTCAACCAGCGCAAGTCCATTCTCATCATCTCCGACTTCTCGGAAGCCATCGCGGAGCAGATACTCACGCGGTTGCACCGCGGCGTGACCTTTCTGGAGGGCGTGGGCGGGTACACGGGCAACCCCAAACGAGTGATTCTCAGCATCACTACTCTTCCGGAACTCGCCAAGCTGAAAGAAATCGTTTTCGATATCGATCCGGGCGCCTTCGTTGTCATCAACGACACCCTGGAAGTTCTCGGGAAGAGGCACGGACACGTACGGGACTATTGAAAGGAGACGGAATGCCCTGTTGCAGTTGTGAAGACATCGCGCTCTACTATGAAGTTCAAGGCGAGGGTCCGCCGCTCCTTTTCATAAGCGGCCTCGGGGGAGGAGCCTGGACCTGGTACGGGCAGACGCCATATTTCAAGGAGAGCTATCGAACGATCATCTTCGACAACCGCGGGGCAGGAAGGTCGGGCTCACCGCCCGGCCCCTATCGAATGGAGCAGTTCGCTCGGGACGCCCTCTGTCTCCTGGACCTTTTGGAAGTGAAAGAGACTTTCGTCGCAGGGATTTCAATGGGGGGCATGATCGCCCAGGAACTGGCGCTCCTCGCGCCGGAGCGGGTTCGGGCGCTCGTCCTCGGATGCACCCACTGCGGAGGGGAGATCGCCGTCTCCCCCGCTCACGAGGTGCTGGAAATCCTCATGAACAACGAAGGGCTTACCCACGAGGAAATCGTAAAAAAGAACCTGCCCATTTTCTTCAGCGAAGACTTCCTCCGAAACCGGCCCGAAAAGATCGCAGACTACGTCAGGGTTCAGGTCGAAACGCCGAGACAACCCGACCACGCGCACCGCGCTCAACTCGCGGCCATTCACTCCTTCGACGCGTCGGATCGACTCCCCGAGATGCATATACCGACGCTGGTTCTGACCGGCAGCCGCGATCTGGTCATCCCGCGCGAGAACTCCTATCTCCTGGCGGAGATGATCCCCGGAGCCGAGATAGTCATGCTTCCGGGCGCAGGACACGGCATCCAGGTGGAATGCGCCGACGAATTCAACACCATCGCGGACCATTTCATCCGGCAGGTCGCGGAGGAAGATGCAGTTGAAGGAATTCAAGAACCGTAGAGGAGAGAAGCCCTTCGCGATTCCAATAGAAATGATCGCAGCCGGGCAGCACGCGCACGCACAGGTTCTTCCTCTCCGCCTCCTGAGATGCGAGCCACCCATCGAGCGATCCGGCGGCACAGAAACTATCCCTCTCGCCCGCGGTTATCAGGCAGGGAACGACGGGAAGCCGGAGGCCGGCAAAGTCGAGAAAATCCAGCGGAGGCGAAATCAAAATGGCGGAACCCGGTTGCAAACCCTTTTGGAGGGCCTGTAAGCCGACCCAGACCCCGTATGAATACGCGGCCAGATGAATGGTTTTCACGCCCCGCGCAGAGAGATACGCAACGGCGGAGAGTACGTCTTCCACCTCTCCGCGGCCTCCGTCATATTGCCCCCCGCTTCCGCCGACTCCGCGGAAATTGAACCGCAGCGTCTCCCATCCCCACTTCGCCAGGACCGTCTGCAGGACGGACACGACGTTGTTCTCCATGCTCCCGCCGTAAAGGGGATGGGGATGGCAGATGATGGCCGCATCGGAACCGTTTCCGGCTTGATGGAGGGCTTCCAGCGTGATTTCACCTTCCGCGATCGTTACGGATGTTTCCCGCATGTTCTTCTCCAAATTGTCAGGACGCCGCTCTCGCTCCCGACTGCGCCGTTGCATCCGCCCCCCCTCTGAAGTATCATCGAATCTGAATTACCGTGCAGCGGCTGAACCAATTCTCGGAGTCGATCGTCCATGAACTTTCGCGCCATTCCGGTCTACCTGGCCAATCTCGGCGGAATCGGCAGGAGCCCGTTCGCCCCGGGCACCGTCGCCACGGCGGTCATCGGGATTCCCGCCGCCTGCATCCTCAGCCGCCTCCACGAACCCTTCGCGTCACTCCTCGTGGCCATCGCCTTCTTTCTCGCCTGCTACGTCTCAGACGTGGCCGAACGGGAACTCGGAAGGACCGATCCCGGTGAAGTGGTCATCGATGAACTGGTGGGGTTCCTCGTCACCATGCTGGGCCTTCCGTTGACTGTCGAATCCGTCGCCGCGGGTGTTTTCGCCTTTCGTCTGTTCGATATCTGGAAGCCGTGGCCCGTCCGCGCTCTGCAGGAGAACCTGCGGGGAGGACTCGCCATAGTGATGGATGACGTGGGAGCGGGCATTTACGCTCACGCGCTCGTCTGGTTGTTCCTGCACGCGTGCACGTGACGGCGGCGCCTCCCCGTCGATTCTCCTCCGGGAGACTGCCGTCATTGCCAGGGCAACGTCATGCGTCCGTCGTAACGTCTTTGCCGATATGCAAGCAGACGCGCCGCACGGCGACAAAGAAAGCGACGCCCGCGCAAAGCGCCGATAGATCGAGGAGCACATCCGAAACCATCGCAGTTCGCCCCGGGATAAAGCTCTGGTGTATCTCGTCCGATGCAGCGTAGAGGACGCCGATGGAGAGAACGCGCATTGCGAGGGGCGCAACCACCGTAGCCGGAAACGATGAACTCCACACCCTGCAAAGGAGGACGCCGAGCACCGCGTATTCCACAACGTGGAAGAGCTTCGTTTCGCAGGAAACCGCATCGGGCCCGGGGGTGTAAGCAGCGCTGGAAAGAGCGAAAATGAAAAATGCGTACGTACATGCGGGCAGCCACCATTTCCATTCTTTCATTTCCAGCGAACGGTCGAAGCGCCGGAAAGCCAGCGCCATGGCCGTTCCCAGCGCCGCGATGGAGATGGGCAGAGCCACTTCGCCATAACTCAACTCGAAGAGGTGAACGACCGCTGCCGATCCAACCACGTGCAAGGCAAAAACAACGGCAATCCACGACCAGGGATTCGAACAAACGATGAAATTGAACTTCTTTTGTGAAGCACAACTCGTTCTCTCGATCGAACCGTACCCTTCATCCATAAACGAACCTCACATCGTCAACGGGTTGATTTCCCACCGCCCTTGCGTCAGCGCTTTACATGGCGGGGGCAAGTATTTAATAGTTAATATTGTACCGCATTTGCAATGAGTTTCTTTACAATCCGGGAGCGCACTTCCATACCCATGGGATCTGGAATGTTCATAAATGGCATCTTCCTCAAGGGGCGGCTCTTCGCCGCATGGATCGGGATTTTTGCAGCGATCGGGGCCTGGGCTCACGTACGCAGCGTTCTTGCCTACACATCGAGCGAAGCCAACACCATCGCCGTCTACGACGCCGTCGCCGCATCGGTTGTCAATATCACGACGGAGATCTGTGAACCAGAGTTCTTTTTCTGTTCGGTTCCCTCGGAATCCGGTTCCGCTTCAGGGATCGTCCTCCGCGAGGACGGCACGATCGTAACAAACCATCACGTCGTCTCGGCCGCCCGGGCCATTCAGGTGACCGTGGCGGACGGAAGGCGTCTCAAGGGGAGACTCATTGCCTCATCCCCGGTTGACGACATGGCGATCATACGGGTCGACGTGGGAGACAGGCCCTTGAGAGCCATCAGAATCGGGGATTCGGCAAGTCTCAAGGTGGGGGAAAAAGTTCTTGCCATCGGGAATCCTTTCGGATTAGGTCAGTCTCTTTCAGTGGGAACCGTCAGCATGCTGAACCGGGACATCAAGAAGGACGGACTGGTGCTCCGAAATCTGATCCAGACGGACGCCGCCATCAATCCCGGCAGTTCGGGCGGGGCGATGGTGAATTCCAGGGCGGAGCTGGTGGGGATGAACACGATCATCCTCAGCCCCACGGGGAGCAGCATCCGCATAGGCTTTGCAATTCCCGTGAACCGGATACAGAAAATCGCCCCCGGCCTCATGCACGCATGGGAGAGGTGGGCCGGATGGATACTGGCAACGCTCCTCGTGCTCTGGGTCGGGCGGCGGATCTATCGTTTCAGGTGAATTCCGGTGAGTGAAGGTACACGAAAAGAGAGGAATGTATCACGATGGGTTCTTTCACATTCAGGATATGGTTGAGGTTCGGCGTGGCGCTGGCGATGCTTTTTGCTTTCGGGACTGGAACGGCGCAGGCTTTTACGGAGGACGAACAAAACAACATCGATCTATACCAAAAGCTTGCGCCGGGGGTGGTAAACATCAGTACGACGGTGCTGGAGCGCGATTTCTTTTTCAACGTGATTCCGCGAGAAGGCGCGGGGTCGGGATCGATCATCGATCCCCGCGGATACATCCTCACGAACCATCACGTCATCGAAGACGCCCGCAAGTTTGAGGTGACGCTGGCCAACGGGAAAAAATACTCTGCGAAACTCATCGGTTCGGACCCCGACACCGACGTGGCGGTGCTCAAGATCGAAGCGAAGAAGGAAGAACTGACCGTGATTCCCATGGGAACGTCCGACGATTTGAAAGTGGGACAAAAGGCCCTTGCCATCGGCAACCCCTTCGGACTCGGTCAGACCCTGACAACGGGCGTCATCAGTTCCCTGGGGCGCACACTCCGCTCTTCCAACGGGATTCTGGTTGAAGACGTCATCCAAACGGACGCCTCGATCAATCCCGGGAATTCCGGCGGCCCGCTCATCGATTCATCCGGGAAACTGATCGGCATCAATACCGCCATCTTCAGCCCGACGGGAGCAAGCGTCGGCATCGGCTTCGCCATCCCCGTGGACACCGCAAAAAGAGTGCTGAAAGATCTCATCGACAAGGGATACTATGGTTATCCCTGGCTGGGGGCTACCCTCATGACCCTGGATTCAGACCTGGCGGATGCTTTGAAAATGTCCGTCAAGTCGGGCGTGATGGTCGTTGAAGTGGCGTCGAAAAGCCCCGCGGACAAGGCCGGCCTGCGCGGGGGTACCTCCCGGGCTCAGATCGGAAACACCATCGTCATGGTGGGCGGAGACACCATCGTAACAATAGACGGCGAACCGGCTTCCGACGCCGACAACGTGATCCGCTACCTGCGGCGGCTCAGGCCCGGAGACCGGGTGCAACTCGAGGTCGTACGCTGGGATGGCAGGCGGGAGATCATCAACATAACCCTGGCCGAGCGGCCCAAGAGTCTGAAGAAGCAACGATGAACGGCGAACCAGCCATTCTCTTTTCAGAAACCGTTTCCCGCCGGTCCCCGGATCAGCGGCGGACATTCCCGTGTACGGGGAGAAGGGAGTCTACATGAAACGGACGACATCCATTTTGACTCACCGGAAACCGCGTCCTCTGACCCTGGTCGTGATGGACGGGATCGGCTACCGGAAAGAGACCGAAGGAAACGCCGTGGCGGAAGCCTACACTCCCAATCTCGACCGGCTCCTTCAAACCTGCCCATACACCCTTCTGAAAGCCCATGGAACGGCGGTTGGACTGCCTTCCGACGACGACATGGGAAATTCCGAGGTGGGCCATAACGCCGTTGGCGCAGGCCGTCGCTTCCCTCAGGGTGCACGGCTGGTCAACGAAGCCATCAAATCGGGGCATATTTTCGAGGGAACGGGCTGGCGGCGGCTGATCGACTATTGCCTCGAACACCATGGAACATTTCACTTCATCGGTCTCTTCTCTTCCGGAAACGTACACAGCAACCTGGACCACGTTCGCGCCCTCCTCAAACACCTGGCGTACATCGACCGGGTCCCGCGTGCGCGGGTCCACATTCTCCTGGACGGGAGAGACGTCGGCGAAACATCCGCTATCGAGTACCTTCTCCCTTTCGAGGATTTTTTGAAAGAGCTCAACGGAAACGCGGAAGTCGATTTCCGGATCGCCAGCGGCGGCGGCCGCATGAAGATCACCATGGATCGCTATGAAGCCGACTGGAGTATGGTAGCCAGGGGTTGGAAGACCCACGTGGCCGGAGAAGGCCGGGAGTTCGAAACCGCCGAAGAGGCAATCCGGACGTACCGCGTGGAGAATCCCGGAATCATCGACCAGGACATCCCTCCTTTCGTCATCGCAGATGCGTGCGGACCGGTCGGCCCCATAAGGGACGGCGACGCTGTGCTCTACTTCAACTTCCGTGGAGACAGAGCGATCGAAATCAGCCGCGCCTTCGAAGAGGAAAGCTTCGACAAGTTCGAGCGTGCGCCGAATCCGAAGGTGGCCTACGAAGGCATGTTGGAGTACGACACGGAACTCCACATCCCCAGGAACTACCTGGTGGAGCCGCCCGCCATCGAACACGTCATGGGAGAATACCTGGTCCGGCGCGGCATCCGGCAACTCGCTCTCAGCGAAACCCAGAAGTTCGGCCACGTGACCTATTTCTGGAACGGCAACCGATCCGGACAGCTTGACGAAGAACTTGAAAAGTTCATCGAAATTCCCTCGGACAGAATCCCTTTCGAACAACGGCCGTGGATGAAGGCGGGGGAGATAACCGACGCGACGATTTCCGCCATCCGTTCCAACAGCTTCGATTTCATTCGTCTCAATTATCCCAACGGCGACATGGTCGGGCACACGGGAGTCTACTCCGCAGCGCGGATTGCCGTCGAGACGGTCGATCTCTGCCTCGGGCGGCTCATGAAGGCCTTGAAAAGGGCTGGAGGGCTGCTCCTCGTCACCGCGGACCACGGCAACGCCGATGAGATGTACGAGATGGACAAGAAGACCGGGGCCGTCAAACGCAACCCCGACGGCCGTCCCAAAGCCAAGACGGCCCATACCCTGAATCCCGTCTGGTTCATCGTCTACGACCCGTCCGAACAAATCTCCATTCGTCTCAATCCCGAGGTCGCCGATCGCAGTCTCACGAACATTGCCGCTACGTGCTTCCAACTCCTCGGGATCGAACCTCCCGAGATCTTCGATCCTCCACTCCTTCTCTTCGAGGAAGATTAGCCCGAGGAGCCAATGGATTCGACTCATAAAGGCACGCGCGGGCCTGGAAATTTCTGAAAACCCGCGCGCCGCCATTCAATCCTTCGCCGGGGATTCCTCTTGTTCGGCCGTCTGAGGTGTGCTACCAAAAGGGCTTTGTGCCCAGTGGAGCGACCCGTCCGGTATCGTCCAAAATTTTAAGGAGGGAATTACGTGGGAAACGTCAAATCAATCGTTGCGGTTCTTGTGATCGGCGCGGTGGCGTCCCTTGCCACCGTTGCGGCATTTGCATCGGGAGCTGGTCCCGGCGTCACGGCCGGCGAAGCTTTGCAGAAACTCATGGAAGGCAATCAACGGTACATCGAGTGCCGGGCCCCGGGCCAGAAGCTCTGCGATCCGGACCTGCGGCGCTCTCTTGTCGACGGTCAGAAACCGTACGCCATCATTCTCTCGTGCTCGGATTCGAGGGTCCCCCCGGAAATCATATTCGATAAAGGCATGGGAGAAATCTTCGTGATCAGGGTTGCGGGCAACGTCTCCGACCCCATAGTCCTGGGGAGCATCGAATATGCCGCCGAGCACCTCGGCTCTCCGCTCATCGTAGTGCTGGGCCACACCCGGTGCGGCGCCGTGACGGCGGCAGTCGACGCCACCGGGAAGCCCGAGGGCAACGTGGGCGCGATCCTCAAGAAGATCGGACCGGCGGTGAAACAGGCCCGAAAGGAAGTGAAAAGCACGGACAAAACGGAGCTTCTGGAGACCGCCATCACCGACAACATCAGGCTCGTCTGCGGCACTCTCACAAAACGGTCGAAAGTCATCAAGGCCATGGTAGGCGAGGGCAAGCTCAAGATAGTGGGCGCGAAGTACGATCTTGCCGACGGCAAGGTCACCCTCCTCGACGCAAAGTAGACGGTTCGATCAGGGATTTCTTCTTGAGAGTGATGACGGCCATTTCTCCCCTGGAGAAGAAACGGACGGGAGCGCCCGACACACCAACGCCCGTGGTCGTATAGCCCTGCATTGCGCCGTACCGCCACTTGCCCAGACACAGGCTGCGGGGGGCGCTGCTGTGGGTAAACAGAGGCCCGAAGCCCGGGATTTGGATCTGGCCCCCGTGGCTGTGTCCGCAGAGATAAAGCCGCGGTTCGAACCGGGAAGCATCGTGGAAGATTTCGTTGGAGTGCGCCGCCAGGATGGTGAACCCGTCCGGCGGCGTCTGCTCGAAGGCCTGCTCCAGGTCGTCGCACTGATAGTAATGGGGATCGTCTACTCCGACGATCCATATCTTCCAGCCGCCGCGTTCGACCGCCCTTGCATCGTTGATAAGGAACGCGACTCCCGCCTTTTCGAGGGGAATCACGATTTCCGGGCAATCGTGATTCCCGAGTATCCCCAGGACGCCGTCTTTCGCGCGAATTTCCGGAATCAGGCCCAGAAGCTGTGTGAGGGCCCCCGAAAACGATCCGTAGGTCTTCATCCGGAAATCTCCCCCGAGAATGCAGAGATCGGCGTCAATGTCTTTCAGCAGGAGCCGGATCCGTTCGTCCAGGCCTTCCAGCCCGTCCAGGTGAAGGTCCGAGAAGAACAGAATGGCATAACCGTCGAAGGAGGGCGGGAGATCCTCGAACTCGAAGGAAATCTTCCTTACTTCAATGGCAAGGGCGTTCCTTTTCCCCCTCTCATAGAGCCCCGTGATCCGAAACGCCGCCTCAAGCAACGAATAGTAGACCGCATCGGCAAGGTTCAGAAGGTGGCGGAGCGCCGCCGAGGTGATATGGCAGGATCGGATTTCCTTGAAACGGACGTCGGGAAGGACAGGCCGCGGATACGCGTCGAAGGGTTTTTTGAGAAGGAAAGAATTGAAAAGGAGCGAGCCCGCATAAGCGCCGACACTGAAAATCGCCACCAACACGATCACGGTAGGAGCGTTCAGGGAGTAATACGGTCCCAGGGCCACGAAGGGAAAGGAGCCCTCGAAAACCTGATCAAGCCCAGGGGTTGTCTTTCCGCAGGAAAAACGCAGCCGCCTCTTTAGGAAACTCGAAAAGAGATCGCCCCCCATACTGAAAATTCCCACAGCCAGGCCGACCCAAAGCCCAAACCCCAGGATGCAGCCCGCCACAGCCCCTGCCAGGATTCCCGCTGCAAGCCCGCGGAGGGTCTTATGAGCCCCGAACAGGGGCTGGCCGCCCCTGAAGGAAAACCCGAAATCCGCGGGCGCATTCCATCTCTCTCCGAGAAGACACGCGGCAAAGGGCGGTGCGAAGTTGACCAGCCAAAGGAGGATAAGGATCTTCGCGGACAGCAACATCATCCGTATCGTTTATGAGAAGATGCTCGGAAGCGGAGCAGAGCGCCCTCCCGCTCTACTCCATGAAAGTTCTCAACTGCGCGTGCCGGTTGGGATTTCGAAGTTTGCGCAACGCTTTTTTTTCAATCTGCCTGATTCGCTCCTTCGAGACTTTGAAAGTCCGGCCGATCTTTTCCAGGGTCTCGGCAGGCTGCCCGTCGAGGCCGAAACGCAGCCGCAGAATTTTCTCTTCTCTCGGTTGCAGGCTGGACAAGAGGGAACGCGCCACTTCCGCCAACTCCTTGTCGGAACACTCATCCACGGGAGAAACCGCCTTGTCGTCTTCGAGGAAATCCCCCAGCCGCTGCTCGTCTTCCCCGATGGGAGTTTCGAGCGATACGGGCTGCGAGGCGAGCGTCAGCACCATTTGAACCTTGTCCAGAGGCAGATTGGCGCGCTCTGCAATCTCCTGGGGAGAAGGCTCCCTTCCCAGCTCTTTCAGCAGTTGGAAAAAGACCTTGAAAAAGAGGTTCTTCAGTTCGATGAAATGAACCGGCAGCCGGATGGTTCGCGTCTTGTCGTAGATGCCCCTGATGATGCTCTGCCGGACCCACCAGGTCGCATATGTACTGAATCGATTGCCCTTGGTATGGTCGAACCGTCCCACCGCTTTCAGCAAACCGAGATTCCCCTCCTGGATGAGATCGTCAAAGCTCATTCCCCGACCGCGGTAACGCTTCGCTATGCTCAACACCAACCGCAAATTGGCCTTGACCATTTCCTGCTTGGCATTGTCGATGGAATTCATGATGGATCGGACCCGCCGCAGCAATTCCGAGAAAACCTTCCGGTCCGGGTGTTCCTCAACGCCCCTTTCCAGGGTGCGGAAAATGACCTTGAGTATCTTGTCCCTGACCCCCGGGAAATTGGCTTCATTCGAGAGCAGCTTCTGAACCTTTTGGTGGAGATCGGAAATCATCTTGTCCTCACGGACATACTCCTCCACCATACATTCGAGTTGTTCCTGGCCCTCGCGGATTATCCTCGCCAGTTCCGTCTCCCGCTCCTGAGTCAGAAGAGGGTAGCCTGCAACCTCTTTCAGATAGCAGGTGACATGGTCTTCCTCAAACTCCTCCCTTCCGGACGAGCCTGCATCCGCGCCCGCCTCAGATTCCTCGTCATCGGATCCCCCGCCGAATTCACCGCCCTCCGCACGATCCCCCGTTTCGACCGCGTCGGCGACTTCTTCCAACGCCAGATCCGCATCGCTGAAATCCTCTCGGAGATCTTCGTCCACGAGGACGTCCTCATAGTCGGCTTTTCTTCCTCTCCTTCCCAGGTAATAATCGATGGGAAGGCATTCCTCTGCTGCATATGGTCTCATTCCTTTATCCTCCCGCAGGGGGGTGCATGCATGAAACGCACTGTCCTTTTGTCTTTCCATGAAACTTCGTCCCCCTACCCCCCTCGCTTTTCATCTTGCTATCCTTCACATCCCGTCACGGGATGGTTTGCCAGCGTGCAGATGCAATTGGATGCCAGTACTACTAAAAAGTAAGGTCGTGCAAAAAGTTAGTCAATTGTTGCGAATCGCTATACAACAGGAAAGGTAGCGGGAATTTGCGGAGGAAGCGATCTGGATCGAGGAAACATCGGAGGAAATGACATCGATATTTGTCTCATTTTCCATCCCGCCTGTTAGATCCGAATCTCCACAATATCCCCATCCTCCAGAACATGGTCGCGCTGCACCATCTGACCATCATACACCGCCTTTCCCCATACCTTGGCAAACTTGAGCCTGCTCACGAAGTCTTTGTGAATCCTGCCGGCCAAGTCCTCCAGGCTGCTCCCTTTGGGAAGGACGAAGGGAGCGGTCAAATCGGCATCCTTGCCGGGCGCCTTTGTATAAACACGAACGATGCCCGCCATTTCGTAAAAGATCCTGAGGAGTTCCATCAGGTTCCTTCCCCTGCGCACGGACCCGCCAAGGCAGCGAAGCAGGGTTCCCGAAGGCTCTAAAAACGTTGCATAATCCTCCTCATATTGAGAATCGTCAAGCTTATTCACAAAAATAAGCATTTTTTTCACGAAAGGAAGTTTCCCGAGCGTTGGGGGGATGGCCGTCCCCTCTGCGAAAATCCTGAGTCCTTCGAGAATCGCGACCGTCTCTTCCAACTGCTGAAAGGGATCCGCCTGCATGTCCACCATGACCGTGAGGATGTCGGCGCGGCGCATGAGGTCCGGCATCCAGGGTTCCATCAGGTCCTTCGTGATGGGGGGAGTGTCCACCAACTGAAACTGGATGTTTTCATAGGGAGCCATCCCGGAGGTGGGTTTCCACGTGGTGTGCGGGAAGTCGGCCACTTCCGGGTTTGCATTGGTGAGAGCAGCCACGAGAGAGGATTTTCCCGTGTTCGGGGGGCCTACGACGATGACCTGGGCAGCACCCTCCCTCTCGATGGAGCAGACCGGATCGCGCTTCGAGACGTTTTTCTTCTGCTGCACCTCGACCTTCAATTTGGCTATGCGCTTTCGGAGGTCGGCCCTCAGCTTGTCGGTCCCCTTGTGTTTGGGCATGATCGTGAGCATCTCTTCCAGCGCTTCCAGTTTGCCGTCGGGAGTTTTCGCCTCTCGAAACCTTTTCTCGGCATCGAAGTACGCTGGCGGCAGGTTGGCCGACATGCTCATCTCCTCTCCCGCAGGGTGCGGATGTGCCACGTTCCCGTCCCCCCGCGATTGGGCCTCAGGTCCCTTCTCCCCGGGCGGAGCGAACCATGCGTGGTGAGATAGCCTTCGGCGCCATGGTCTCGCTCCAAAGCGGGGAGAAACGGAATGATTGCGGCTGCGAAACCGCTCTTTTCCGGCTATTCTCCAATTGCTTCCGGTACGCTTGTTGCCGAACGCCGATATTTTCATTATACATATGGATTGATTATTTTTTGATATGAAAACAGGTTTTGGCATCGCAAACAGCAGAGGAGAAGGTGAATTGAAGTGTCCGAATTGTGAGAACGAACTGGCGCTGGTGATGGCCTGAGGCCGGATTGAATGGCGCTGCCGTGGCTGTAGCGCTTCGTACCCGTTGAAAGACCTCCCGGAAGCCCTCAACGAGGAAGCCGAGCGGGAACTGGGACGATGCCGAGTGGACCGCATATGACGGAGACATGAGGCGCGCGGGGAAGCAACTTCCGCGTACGGGCATCGCTCCAGGCTTCTTCAATGTCATATTCAAAGGCGCCGGATGGCACATCCGGCGCCGCACCGGAAAAGCGTTGGTGACTCAAGGAGAAGCACGCGATACGCTTCTAAAAACAGAGCCCCACAGAGGAGAAAAGGCAATGACCCTCCCATCCAACAAAACGAAGATCGTCTGCACCATCGGCCCGGCATCCGAATCGGTACAGGTCCTCGAACAGATGATCGAAGCCGGGATGAATGTGGCGCGTCTGAATTTCTCGCACGGCGATTTCGACTACCACCGGCGGGTGATCCAGAACGTCCGCGCCGCCGCGCAGTCCGTCGGACGGCGTGTGGCCATCATGGCCGACCTCTCCGGACCGAAGATGCGAATCGGCCGGTTGGCCGAAGAACCCGTTGAATTGAAGCCGGGCAATTCTTTCACACTGACCGTCGAAGAAACGGTCGGGGACGTTGGACGAGCCTCCGTGAGCTTCAGCAAATTGCCGGAGGCCGTGCATCCGGGAGACATCCTGTTTCTCAACGACGGTCTCATCCAGCTCGAAGCCATCGCCGTGAAAGGCCCCGAGGTCCAATGCCGCATTGTAGTCGGCGGGGAATTGCGTTCCCGAAAGGGCTTGAACCTGCCGGGAATCGATCTCGGGATCAGCGCCTTCACGGACTACGATCGCCGCTGCCTGCAATTCGCCCTGGAACAGGGAGTCGACGCCGTCAGTCAATCCTTCGTCGAAAACGCCTCGGATATCGAGGCCGTGCGGAGCGCCGCCGCCTCTTTGGGCCATAGCGTTTTCATCATCGCGAAAATCGAACGCTCCCGGGCGCTCGAACACGTCGACGCCATTCTGGCTGCCGCCGACGGTGTCATGATCGCCCGCGGGGACCTCGGCGTCGAGATACCCATCGAACAGATCGCCTCTATCCAGAAGCAACTCATGCGTCAGGCCAACGTACTGGGAAAACCCGTTATCACGGCCACTCAGATGCTGGAATCCATGGTGAGCAATCGCCGTCCCACCCGCGCCGAAGCGACGGATGTGGCGAACGCCATTCTCGACGGGACGGATTGCGTCATGCTTTCAGAGGAGTCGGCAATGGGGAAATACCCCGTGGACGCCGTGGCGATGCTGGTCAAGATCGCGGCGGCCATCGAGCCGAATCGTCCCGCCCACCTGGTGCGGGAGGGGCTGAGAACGTACGGTTGCGTGGACCATGTCGACATCACGGACCTCATCGCTCTGAGCGTCGAGACCACCGTGGAACGTGTTTCCCCCGCCGCAGTGATCGTCCCCACTCATGGCGGCGCCACGGCGCGAAGCATTGCCCGTTTCAGGCTTCCCGTGTGGATAACCGCGGTGAGTTCCATCGAATCCACGTGTCAGCAACTTCAGTTCTCATACGGAGTCCATCCGGTGCACGAACTGGATCATCCGGAAAACTGGAACGTGTTTCTTAGTGAATGGATGCGCGCTCATCAGGTCGAAGGAACCGTGGCCGTCCTCACCGAAGGGCCATCTTCCAAACGCCCGGACGCCAACAATCGCATGGAGATCATCGACCTCAAACGCATCCATTGAAGAACCGGCGCGCCATCGGCCCGGGCGACACACGGTTCCGTTCATCCCGGATCAATAGACTCCCAGGAGGTTCAGGGCAAGGATGAGCAGGCCCACGGCCGCCACCCGTTTGACGACCAGGGGGCTGACCCTCCTGGCCATCTGCGGAACGATGAATCCTCCGAGGATGGCGGCGGGGAACATGATGAGGAAAAAGACCCAGTCAAAGTTCCCGAACTGGTAATGGCGCGATGAAGCATTCCTCGTGGCCGGCTCCAACGCCGGGACATCCCAACGGCCGCAAAGTCGCCGTTGTCGGTTCGGGACCCTCCGGCCTCTCCGCAGCTCACTTCCTGGCCATGAGAGGTTCGCACTCATTCGGGGTCGATCGGCGGGAGAGGGAGATATCTGAGAGAAGCCCTTCCCCCTCGCCCGCCGCTCGATCCGTGCCTCATTGGTTGGCCTGGAGAAAGCCCGCAAGGCTGGGCATGTCCTCTACATTCAGCACCTTGACGGTTCTGTCGATCCGCCGCATGAGCCCCCGAAGGACTTTTTTAGGGCCCACTTCCACGAAATGATCGTAGCCCGCCTTGACGAATCTCTGCATCGAATGCCCCCAGAGCACGGCGCTGCAAATCTGGTCGATCAGTTTCCGGGAAACATCGGCGGCACTCTCGAGGGGCAGCGCGTCCACGTTGTTGATCACCATGATCTGGGGATCGCGGAAAACGACCTCGCGGATGAATGGCTCGAAGTTTTCCCGCGCGGACTGCATGCAGCGGCTGTGCCAGGGGCCGCTTACGTTGAGTTTGATGCATTTCTTGGCGCCCGCCGCATCACTCCGGTCGATGGCCCGATCGATGGCCTCCGTCGGTCCCGTGATGATGATCTGGTCCGGGGAATTGACGTTCGCCACCTCCACTCCACACGCGCCGCAGATCTCCAAAATCCTGCCTTCTTCGAGATCCATGATGGCGGCCATGGCGCCCGGTTCCTCCCGGGCGGCCCGATGCATGAAAAGGCCTCTCCAACGCACGAGATTCAACACGTCCTTGAGATCCAGGACCCCGGCCACATAAAGCGCGCTATATTCTCCCAGGCTATGCCCGGCTGCTGCTGCCGGATAGATTTCATGGAGTTGGAGGACCGTATAACAGGCGAGGTTCACGACAGTAATGGCGGGCTGGACGTTCTCCGTCAGAACCAGCACTTCCTCGGGACCCTCGAAGCAGAGCTTCACCACGTCCATCTCGAGGACCTCGGAGGCTTGCGCGAAGAGTTCCCTCACCTCGCTGTAGTTCTCGTAAAATTCCCGTCCCATGCCGACATATTGGGATCCCTGGCCAGGGAAAAGAAAGACCCAATCCTTCATCACCCTTGCTCCTTAAATGAAGTTCAAACGGTAACGAACTTGTGAAAAGCCCCATTCCTGCAAACGCTTTTATAGGCCTTATCGAATCCATGTCAAGGCGATTGTCATCGTGAACGGAACCATCGTTGCAGCGCTCCACAATTGGACGTTCAGTCGCTACCGGTGCATGCCCGCGAAGGCGGGAATGCACCGGTAACACGTAAAAAATCCAACGCCTCTATTGACAAACAAATCCTATCGGACATAAATACGCCGTTGGTCCTCGATATCGTTGAACGGGCAGCCAACGGGCGCCTCTCCGGGCCGCGGGCGAAAATCTTGGCATGCCGTTGCTGCAGGCCGGCGCGGTGGTTGCAAGCGTTGTCTCACACGCAAGACATTTCGGGAGAAAGACAGATGCGCATCAGAGGGAACATAGCTGGTCTTCGAAGCGGACTTCTCGTCTGTTTTCTTTTCGCGGCGGCTCCGTCTCTTTGGGCGGCGCCGGCCATTCAGCCTTCAGAAGTCATCAAAACGGGCACCGACAAGATGCTTCAGGTCCTGAACGAATCCCGAAAAGAAGGCGCCCTGACTCTCAAACAGCAAAGAGACGAGATTTTCACTATCCTCGACAAATATTTCAACTTCGGAGAAATGGCCCGACGCGCCCTCGGACGCCCATGGAAGGACCAGACGCCCGAGAAACGGCAGGAATTCGTCAAGCTCTTCAAACAACTGCTTTTCAACACCTACGTCGACCGCGTGGAGGGCTACACCGGCTCCCAGGAAAAGATCGTTTACGCCGGCGAGAAGATGGAAGGCGATTACGCCATGGTCCATACCAAGATCTCCGGCTACAAGAACACTGACGTGTCGGTCGATTACCGACTCAGAGTCGATGGCGCGGACTGGAAGGTCTACGATGTGATCGTGGAGGGAGTGAGTTTCATCGACAATTACAGGGAACAGTTCAGCTCCATTCTCGCCAACGGGTCCTTCGACTCTCTCCTGAATAAACTGCGCGAGAAGGCCATCGGAATACAGTCGAAATCCTGACGCCCCTTTCCCCGGATATTGGCGGAGGCACGAAGATTCGATGACCACCACTGATGAAGGCCACCGCCGGCGTCTCCGGGAGCGCTTCGAGAGAAGCGGTTTCGACGGCTTTCACGACCATGAAGTACTCGAACTTCTGCTCTCTTATGTCATTCCGAGGCGCACCGTCAAACCCATTGCGAAGGAACTCCTCGGCAGGTACCAGAGCCTCTCCGCCGTACTGGACGCTCCCATCGAATATCTCCGGAAAGTTGACGGCGTGGGCCCCCAGGCAGCCGTTATGATCGCCAGCATTCCCCGTCTCCTGGATCGGTACCAGCAGGACAGATGGAAGAACCAACTCGCTTTCGAGTCCACACGGGACGCCGTCGCCTATCTCAGCGCCAGGCTCGGGACGGAACGGCAGGAGGTCTTCTGCATCCTCGCTCTGAACAGCCGCAACTTCCTCATTGCCGCGGAGGACATCCAGCGGGGGAGCGTCAACCGCACCGCGGTTTTTCCCCGCCTGGTGGTCGAGGCCGGCCTGAAGCATCGGGCCACCGCCCTCATCCTTTCCCACAATCACCCGGGCGGAGACCCGAACCCATCCGCCGCGGATCGTCAATTGACCCGCAAGCTGAAGAGAATTCTCGACGAACTTGATATAACCGTCCACGACCATATCATCATCGCCGGACCAACGTATTTTTCGTTTGCCGAAAAAGGGGAACTGGAATGAATGAACGCTCGATGCCGGCCATTTTGATCCGCGAAACCGGGAAAAAGGGCGACTGGAACGCGCTTGCACCTGGCAGGACGGCCATCCCCGCTCTGAAGGCGGGCGAGGCGCTGGTCCGGGTGGAGGCATGTTCGGTAAACAGGGCCGACCTGCTCCAGCGGCGCGGTCTCTATCCGCCTCCTCCCGGCGCTTCCTCCATCCTTGGACTGGACTTCGCCGGAGTCGTCGTCGAATCGGCGCCGGGAGCCGCGAGGCCGCAACCCGGAGAACGGGTTTTCGGAATCGTGGCGGGCGGCGGTTACGGCCGCTACGTGGCGGTTCCCGCGGATCACCTCGTTCCCGTGCCGGGAAACCTCGATTTCGTTCAAGCGGCGGCCGCGGCGGAGGTCTTCTTCACGGCCTTTCACAACCTGTTCGCGGAGGCGGGACTCGCGGCCGGCGAGACTTTGTTGATCCACGGCGGCGGGAGCGGCGTGGGCACGGCTGCAATTCAGCTCGCGAGATCCGCCCACGCGTCTGCGATTGTGACCGCGGGAGAGCAGCAAAAGCTGGATCGTTGCATGGCTCTTGGAGCCTCCTTCGGCGTGAGCTACCGGGAAGAAGGGTTTTTCGACCGCATCCGGAAATTCACCGGCGGGGCCGGAGTAGACGTCATTCTCGACTGGATCGGCGCGTCCTATCTGAGCAAACACATCGAGATCCTGAAGCCTAAAGGACGCATCGTCTTGATCGGGCTGATGGGCGGCCACAAGACGGAGATTTCCCTCGCTCCTTTCGTCTCCAGGCGGCTCCGTCTCATTGGGTCCGTTCTCCGGAGCCAGTCGAGAGAGGAAAAGGCCGCCCTGACGCTTTCATTCCGGGAGCGGGCGCTCCCCCTGCTGGCGTCGGGCGAAGTCCATCCCGTCGTGGACAAGGTTTTCTCCATCCCGCAAGTCGAGGAAGCCCACGAATACCTGCGGGAAGGCAAACACTTCGGCAAGGTCGTGCTCACATGGGAAGGATTCGCCGAAGAGCGGTAAATTGTCTTTGCCCGTGGCCGCAGGTTGCATTGCGAAGGCCTCGATATCGGGAAAGATTTTTTTGCCCTCGAAGGATAGAAATGAAGGGAAGGCAAGTCGTGGAGCAGGACTGGATTTCTTTGGAGGATGTGACTTTCGTCAGGAATCGCCGCCCGATCCTCGACCGCGTATCGTGGTCGATCGATCGGCAGGATCATTGGGTTGTCTTCGGGGCCAACGGCTCGGGCAAGACGACCCTGCTGCGCCTTCTGGCCGGATATCACTGGCCGTCCCGTGGCAATATCACCGTTCTCGGCGAGAAGTTCGGCCACACGGACCTGCGCGAACTCCGCAAGAAAATCGGATGGGTCGGATCTTTCCTCCAGGAACAGATTCCGTCTTCCCAGCGCCCTCTCGATATCATCGTGAGCGGCAAACACGCTTCCATAGGGATTTATGAAACCCCCGGGGAAGAAGATTACCAACAGGCTCGAGACCTGGCCCACGAATTGAGGTGCGGCGACATCCTGGACCTCCCGTACGGTGTCCTCTCCCAGGGCGAAAAGCAGCGCCTCCTCATCGCCCGAGCGCTCGTGCACAAACCCCGCCTGTTGATCCTGGACGAACCCTGCTCGGGACTCGACCTCGTGGCCCGCGAAAAGCTCCTCCGAACCCTGGCGGATCTCGGAAGCGCTCCGGATGCCCCCACAATGATTTTCGTGACTCACCACGTCCAGGAAATCATCCCCGTCTTCACCCACGTGTTTCTGCTGAAGGAAGGGCGGTGCCTCGCCCGGGGCAGAAAAGAGGACGTCCTCCGGTCCGATCTCATGAGCCGGACCTTCGGCATTCCCATCGAGGTGAAAGAAGAGAGAAACCGTTACGTGGCCCTGGTGTCAATCGATTCTTCCGATACGGTTTGAAGACCGGCGGGTCTGGAGTTTCCCTTTCCCGGCCGTCTCACCTGCAAGCTGTTGTTTTCTCTTCGATCTTTGCGGTACGTTGTTTCTTCTTTGGTTGCGGCCTTGCCGCACTGTGTATGCGGCGCCTCCTGAAGAGGCCCCTGCGAGGATCTCTAGCCGGCTCTCTTCGAGAAAAGCATCTGGGCGCGTCTGAGAGCCTCCGGAGTGTCCACGCCCATAACCTCTTCCTCCGGCGCCGTCACCACGCCAATGGACAGCCCGTCCCCGCTCATCCATTCCACGAGATCCGTCAGAAAATACTCCTCGATGGCGACCCACCCGTCGCCCCTTTGTTTCCGCACCTGGTGCGGATGGGCCGCCAATCGATCGAGATACGGGATCAGGACTTCTCGCCGGACGGCATACACTCCGGCATTGCAGAAACGGAGCTCCGCCTGCCGCTCCACGGGCCACGCGCTCCAATACTTCCACTCGACGATGGCGGCAACCCTGTCTCCATTCATCGCCAGCATCCCGTATTGTGCACGGTCCTCGGGCGAAAAGGCCAGTATGACGAGATCGTGCGCGTCGAGGCGCCCCGCGATCTCAAGGTAGGCGGCCCGGCGAATCAGCGGAACATCCCCCATCGTGATAACGATCCCGTGGTGCGGGACGGACTCGATGAACGGGCGAGCCGCCAGCAAGGCTCCCCCCGTTCCGTTCGTGATTTCCTGGAACAGACAGGAGACGCCAAATCCTTCTGCGGCCCTGCGAACGTCTTCGGATCGATGGTGCACCACGACGCCTTTGGGACCGGGCGGGAGGTTTTCCAGGACTTCCAGGAGCAGGGGGTGGTCCCCTTCATAGGGAGAAGACCCCAAAGGGATGAGCGGCAGGAGAGTCTTGTTCCCCTCGTACCCGGTCATCCGGCTTCCCTTGCCCGCCGCGAAGACGATGCTCGCGACTTCTTCGGATAGTGCAGGCTGCATGTTTGCTCTCCGTTGGAGGTCCACAGCGCGGCAAGGCCGCAACCAGAGAAAAAAGAATACACCGCAGAGAACGCAGAGAAAACAACTGGTTGCACGTATTTCTTGGCAAGATTCCAAGAACCTGCGGGTTAGTAGCACAGAACGAGAGGAAAGTCACTGCACCGACCGGCCTTCCTTTTCCGAAGCCGCCTTTCGCTTCTCGCGATAGTCGGAAACCGCCTGCTGGTGTTCCGCCAGGGTCTCTGAAAAGCGGTGCGTGCCGTCGTTGTTGCTCACAAAGTACAGGTAAGAAACCCTGTCGGGGAAGAGCGCCGCTTTCAGGGATTTCGCTCCGGGATTGCAAATGGGTCCGGGAGGCAGTCCTTTGTTCAAATAGGTGTTGTACGGGCTTTGGCGCTTCAGGTGAACCGAGGTGACCGCGCCGGAGAAACCGGCCAGGTCGTATACAGCCGATGGATCGCTCTGAAGGGGCATATTGCGGTCGAGCCTGTTCAGAAAAACCGCCGCGATGACGGGACGTTCCGCATCGACCTTCGCCTCCTTCTCCACCAGAGAGGCGAGAATCACCACTTCATGGACGGTCAGGCCGGTCTGAGAGATCCTGTCGCGCCACGCGTCGGGAAAGTGACGCCAGAACTGGCGCACCATCATTTTCAACATGGCGGCTTCATCCTGGGTCCTCTGGAAGAGATAGGTTTCGGGGAAAAGGTAGCCTTCAAGGTTGGAGCCGTCCACGTTGAGATCCTTGAGGAAATCCTTGTCTTCGGACAAACGGAGGACGGCTTTCTCCGAAACGAGACCCCGCTCTTCCAGGATTCTGGCCACATCGCGGACCGTGGAGCCTTCCGGAAAGGTCAGACGGTGTAAAATGGCTTTCCCCGAGACGATCTGATCAAGAATCTGTCCCGGGGCGGAGAGCGTCGGGAAGGCATACTCGCCGGCTCGGAGTTTATGGCCCGCTTTCTGGAGTCGGCACAGCAGGTAGAAAGCATCGGGGTCCGAAACCACCCCTTCTGCGTGGAGAATCCGTGCGACACCGGCCGCGCCCATTCCGGGCGGGATGGTCACCTGCCGACGTTCGATGGCGGCATGGCCGGGAAGCCGCAGGAACAGCCAGAACTGAAAGAGCGACGCGCAGGCGACGGCGGCAACGGCGGTTACGATAACAGCCAAAAACCACAACGTCGCTTCATGGAGGCCTGCCGAACGGGCCATCGGGATCATCTCCGCATGAGGAAGGTTCCATTTAGCATGAAAAGGCCCGAAGGGCAACCGGCGAACGATATGCCGGAGGGCGAGAAACGCCGGGACGCCGGACCGGTCGTTTGTTTCCGCAGGACAAGCGGCTGCTTCGTCATGTGCCCGAAGGGTTTCGGCCACGCATGCAAAAAACCTTTTTTGACAGTCGAAATGGTTGGTCGATTCCGGATTTCGGTTTACAATCAAGATGCATCGAAGGGTTGCCGCCCATGTTCCGACGGGGGACCGGACGAGCTTGAACGGCTGAATCAAGGCATCATCTTCTATTTCTATTGCTATTGAGGGACAGCGTGTGCGGCGCGGCGGGAGAAAGAATATTCCCGCAAGGCTCGAGGCCTCCGAGTTCTCCATGGTGGGCATGTGCGGAGAGGAGGCGGTTGCGAAAATCACGGCAAGACCGGAAGAAGAACCATCATGACCAGGGGCGTTGGGGGGCTCGGCCCCGCAAACATAATGAAACACCTGAAACGCCTTCACTTCCCGGCTGACAAGAATACGATTCTCTCACATGCGCGCAAGGGACCGGGGCCCAATACTCGCAGCGTGTTGGAGATTCTGAACCGCATCCCCGAAAGAGAGTACCATTCCCCGGCCGAGATCGTCCGCGAGATCGGGAAGGTGGGGTGACAGAGGAGGGTGTGAATCCGCCGCCGGGCCAAAGACATGCTTCCGGGCCCTGATCGACGGACCTGCGCGGGATTCGCATGCGCGTCGCTGAAGAATCCCGACGCTGGACTGTTGCCCCGAGTCTCCGATGTACACCGGTCCCATCGTCTTCTGCTGAAAGGCCGCATCCATGCGGGGCGAGCACGGCATAGACCATAGGAGTTGCGAGAACAGGCTTCAATCTGACCAAACGAACATCAATTCAGGCTCAATTCCGGTCAATCATGATCAAGAGAGGGGAATATCGATGGCGACAATGAGCAGAATGATAAAGACGGCGGCATGCATCGTACTATTCATAGCGTTTTGTTCCGCCGATGCGAACGCGGGCAGGAAATGCATCATGCTCGGCTGGACGGGTGGAGCCGCTGAAGACGGCGTCAAGTGGGTGAGAGGCAGCGTCACGCAATCGGGCGAAGTCGTTCACATTTCATATGACTGGAAACACGGGGTAATGACGGGCAGGGTTCAGAAGGACGGCACGCTCTCCGGCACCTGGATTCAAGATGGCGACGACGGCGGGAGATTTCATTTCAAGATGCCAACTTCGGGACAGGCTAAAGGCTGGTGGAGCAGCAACAGCGACAACAACAGGAAACGCGCCGCCATGATCATTCAGAATTGCGATTGATTTTGACCTGTAGCATTTGACTTACAAAATCTCTCGGAGGCTTGCAGTTGCGCCTTGCGGATTTAGTTCTGAGCCTCTATGCGCTTGGCCCGGTTCATCAATTCTTCAGCGGCCATCTTCCGTCCCTTCTCCGCAAGGAATCCGGCGTATCCACGGAGGAAACGCGCCACGTCCCCGTGATCTCGGCCAAGCTTCTCTTCGGCTGTCTTCAGTGACCGCCGATAATATATCTCCGCCTCCTCCCTGTTCCCGGTTAAAGCCAGCAGCCTGGCCAATTGCGCCTGGCTATACGCCAGGAACAATTCGTCTCCCTTGACCTGTTTTCGTATCTCCAGCGATCTGCGGACAACAGGAATGGCTTCCTCGGCTCGGCCCTGTTTCTCAAGTACATATCCCAGGTTATCGCACGTCGTGGCAACAACGTGCGGGCCGAGCTTCTCGGCGTGATGGAGAGCCAGCCGATACTGCTGCTCCGACAGTTGATAGTCGCCATGCAGAGAGGCTCTGTGCGCTGCCTCGGAATGCTCATCCCATCTGCGAACAACAGCATCTTGAGGGGTTTCGCGATCCTGCGTCGTCATCTTCCCGGGCAATTGCTTCAGATCCGATGGCCCCTCCTGACGCGGCGCTGCAGGCTCCGTGGATGGTGAACCATTGATGGCTCCAGGCGTCACTTGCCGGGTGGTCTGTGGCTGTTTCAAAAGTCCGGAGCTTACCAGCCACGGATGGTAGACCGGCCAGAATATGAAGCCGATCACAGCAATAAAGGCGAGCAAGGCCATTTGAAATAGAAAACGTCCCATCGGATCCAGACGATTCTTCTCTTGTATCTCTCTGAATAACGCCTCGGTCGACTCTTCGTCCCCCCGTTCACGAACCGTCCTCCACTCCTCCTGAAGCGGCTTCTCTTCCTCTTGAAGCTCGGGTATCGGCAATCCGCCATGGTAAAACCGCCAAAGGGCCGCCAAACCGAGAGTCATCAAGAACAGTCCGAACAACATCAGTAAGCCCACCTGCCTGTTGATGCCAGGTTCCAGAACGGACCATGCCGGATTATACGGGTCATAGTACACATCGACACGTTTTCCTTCCGGATATTTTCTCATATAATCCAGGGCAGCAGCAACGATCAGGCCTTCTCCGGAGATCGGCGTCCCTCCCCAAAGAACTCTGTCTCCGTGGAGTTGACGTCCATTTACCGTGTATTTATATAGGATTTGTGCTTTGCTTTCTCCCTCTGAAGAAGGGTCGTATATAATCTTGGAAGATAGGATCTCACCGAACGAGACCGGCCAACCAAGGCTCCTCCAAGCCATTATGCCCAGTATCGCCGAGAAGACACATACGCATAACGCGGCAACGAGATAGGGCCACAGAATCCACTTCAGCAGTTTCTTCGATTGTTGAACCGATATTATTCTATCCATTCTCGGACTCCTTTCCAGGCCTGTTTCAAGCAGAGGATATTTTTTCCGGTTGGATTCCGAACAGATATCATTGTATTGCGGATCAGCATCAGAAAAATTCTCTCTATCGATGCCTCTCCGCTTCACCTTGACGGGTGATGTTCCCGAAGGATGGACAGTCACCAAGAAAGGCCGCAACCAGCCATGGCTCACCAGTCCATCAATTCCCGCAGGACACAGGGCAGCGGAGGGGCTGTTGAACGCAAGCGGTCATGGGAACGCTGCACGATATTTGACTTGCATGGTTCGGCCGGTTCCACGCTTTCAGGTCAGTCTCCGGACGGCTTCCTCAAGGCGAGTGCCTCCTGGTAGACGAGCCGCCGGGCGAGCCCGAAGCGTTCAGCGATGCGCGAGGCGGCTTCTTTCACCGGAGTCCCTTCATCTTCCAGCAGGCGCAGAAGGTCCTCCCTCCAGTCGCTCTTCTCCGCTTCCGGGAGGTCCTGCTCCCCGGCGCCCGCGACAACCAGGGTCAGCTCTCCCTTCGTCTCCGGCGCAAAATGCGCTTTCGCCTCGGAAATCGTCCCCCGAAAGATCTCCTCGTGCACCTTGGTGAGTTCCCTCGCCACGGCGACCCGCCTGTCTCCCCAGCCTTCGAGCAGATCCTCCAGCGTCTTCACGAGACGCTTCGGGGATTCATAGAGGACCACGGTCATGGGGAGCGTGGCGTACGAGGCGAAAAAGCGGCGGCGTGCCGCGCCCCGGTTGGGCGCGAAGCCGATGAAAGCGAAGGGATGCGTGGGGAGTCCGGAAGCCGTAAGGGCGGCCACCAGCGCCGTGGGGCCGGGGATGACGACAACGGCCAGTCCCCTGCCGACCGCTTCCTCCACCAAAAGGGCGCCGGGATCGGAGATGCCAGGAGTTCCCGCGTCGGACACAAGGGCGATGTCCTTCCCCTCCGCGATCTGATCGAGCAGTTCCTTCCCCCTCTGAACAGCATTGTGCGTGTGGTAGCTCACGAGGGGTTTATGGATGTCGTAGCGGCTGAGGAGTTTCCTGGTGTGGCGGGTGTCTTCGGCGGCGATGACTTGGACGGTCCTCAAAGTATCGAGCGCTCGCAGCGTGACGTCCGAAAGGTTCCCTATGGGCGTCGCCACCACGTAGAGGGTTCCCCCTCCCGCCGGGCGCTCCGTTTCCGAGCGTTCCGGCTCATTCGCAGGCTTCGAAGGCATTGACAATCCAGGTCACCTCCGGTTCTCCGGACGTCCAGGTGATGGCGATCACATCGAAACGCGCATGCTGACGTTCCATGCGCCGTTCTTTCAAGAACCACTGGGCGAGGCGCGTCAGCCGGCGCTGCTTCTCGCGGGATACCGACTCCTGGGGCAGGCCTCGCCCGGCGCTCGACCGGGATTTCACCTCTACAAAGACAACGCTCCCGCCTTCCCGCCCGATGAGATCGATCTCACCCAGGCGGCATCGATAGTTTCGGACAAGCACCTCCACGCCTCGCTCGCTCAGGTACGCGACGGCGATATCCTCACCCAGTCTGCCCTTTTCCTGTCGAGTCCCCATCCGGTCCCGTTCCTCCGTCGCCGCCCGAGAGCACCCCGCGAAAACTTCGCCTGTGGATGGGACACGGCCCGTGCACGCGTAGCGCTTCCAGGTGCTGAGCGGTCCCATAGCCCTTGTGGCTTTCAAATCCGTAGCAGGGGTAGATCGCGTGATAGTCGCGCATGAGACGGTCCCGTCGGACCTTGGCGACAATCGAAGCCGCCGCGATGGAGAGGCTCCGCCCATCGCCCCCGGGGATTCCCTCCTGGGCGATGGCGAGAGAAAGCTTGTAGGGACCGTCGATGAGGAGATAATCGGGGGGCGTTTCGAGATTCCCCACCGCCTGAACCATTGCGGCGAAGGTAGCCTGAAGGATATTCATCCCGTCGATTTCGCCCGCGTCGATACAACCGACGCCCACCGCGCGGGCGCGGGCGAGGATTTTCTCGTAGCAGCTTTCCCTCTGAGCCGGGGTCAGCTTTTTCGAGTCGTTCACGGCCGGGAGATCCACCCCGGGCGGCAGGATCACCGCCGCGGCCACCACGGGACCCGCAAGGGGTCCCCGGCCCGCCTCGTCAATTCCCGCAACCAATTGAAAACCCCGCCGCCCGACACGCTTTTCAAAGAGAAGCATGTCCGGCGCCGGGGCATCGAGAGGCTTACGCCGTGCCAAAGAATGGCCCAACAACAACTGCCGCACCGTCTCCCCCGGGATGCCCCCGCTCCGAACCCGCGGGGCAGGCTTCCGGCATCTCTTCGGAACCGGAAATCCGTCGTTATCCGCTTTTCCCGGACTCCGGCCGCCACGGGGATGACGATATGCGGGCGGGAACGCAAGCTACTTCTTCTCGGACAACAACTCCTAACGTTTTTCTCTGATCCGAGCCGACTTGCCCAGGCGCTGGCGAAGATAGTACAGCCTCGAACGCCGGATGCGCCCGCGGCGCAATATTTCGATTCTGTCGATCTGCGGCGAATGAAGGGGAAAGATGCGCTCCACCCCCACGCCATACGATACCTTCCGTACGGTGAAGGTCGCTCCCATCCTCGCCCTGTGGCGCCGGATGACCACGCCCTCGAACACCTGGATGCGTTCCTTATCCCCCTCCCGGATCTTCACATGCACCTTGACGGTGTCTCCGATCCGAAACCCGGGAATGTCCGTACGCATGAATTCTCTTTCCAGACTCTCCAACAGACTCATCCCCATTTTTCAATCCTCCGTTCATCGATTTCCGGAAGGTGAAAGGACCTCCCGGAAGAAATCTTCATCATAAAGGACATTGCCGGGCATAGTGCAGTCGATCCAGCAAGATGGCCGCCGCGCATCGCACGGAAAGATGATTGTAACCGTCGACGCCGTGGATCGGCTCCAAAAAGGCGTCCGCACGGTCCGAAACGAGCGGCGCGAACCCCCATCCCGTGCCAAATAGAACCAGGAAAGGCGCATCGCTCTCAAACAGGCGGCGCCGGGCTTCCTCGTGAGCCAGAGCGCCCGGTGCGCTCTTCGCCGTGGTCGCCCACACAACCGGTCTCGCGCCCTGCTCTCTTTGAATATCGTCTTCCGCTGCCTCGATGCTCGCCACGATCCGCAGCCGCATCAAAGCTTCCGCCCGGTCCGGGTGCAGTTCCTTCCCGATCCCCTGCCGCCAGTGGTCCGCCAGCCGCTCGGACAGCGCCTGCTGGTCCTTCAGCGGTGTCACCACGTAGCAGGCGGACAGACCATAGGTGCGCGCCGTACGGGCCATATCGTGCAGATCCAGGTTCGTGACCGCCGACGCGATCACTTCGCCCTTCCTGTTCAGAACCGGATAATGAACCAACGCCGCGTAAAGGGGAGCCCGTCTTCCCATCGCCTCAGGCATCCGTCCTCTCCACATCTTTCGCAACTTCTTCTTCCGCCGACCGAAGAAGTTCCCTGTCTTCCCGCGTCAGTTCGAGGCGCGAAAAGAGATCGGGTCTGCGCAGCCTGGTTCTCAGCAGCGCCTGTCCCCTTCGCCACTGCTGTATGGCCTTGTGATTGCCCGAAAGCAGAATCTCCGGCGTCTGATGGCCCCGAAACTCCTGCGGACGCGTGTACTGCGGATATTCCAGTAAAGGTTCGGTGAACGATTCCGCCGACGTCGAAGCCGCGTTCCCGAGAACGCCCGGAATGAGACGAGCCACGGCGTCGATGATGGCCATGGCGCCCAGTTCGCCGCCCGTGAGCACGTAATCCCCCATCGAGATTTCATCGTCGACGAAGTGCTCCGCCACCCGTTCGTCGACGCCCTCATAGCGACCGCAAACCAGGATGAGGCGGTGGAGACGGCTGAAGGCCCAGGCGATCTCCTGGCGGAAGAGACGTCCCTGCGGGGTGAGAAGCACTGTATGGGCGACGGGCTCCCGTGCCTTGATCTCTTCGAGAGCCTTCACGATGGGTTCCGGCTTCATGACCATCCCCTCGCCTCCCCCGAACGGACGGTCATCCGTGACCTGGTGCTTGTCCGTGGCATGATCCCGAAGGTTGTGAACCCGAACCTCTATCAATCCCCGTTCCCGGGCCTTGCCCACGATGCTTTCGCTGAGAGGCGACGCAAACATACCGGGAAAGAGGGTGACTATGTCAAAGATCATCTGTATCCATCAAACCTTCCGGCGGATCGATCGTGATGCGCCCTCTTTCGAGGTCGACCTCGCAGACAATGCCTTCCACGGCCGGAATGAGAATTTCCCTGCCTCCGCAGTCGATCGAATATACGTCGCTTCCCCGCGTCTCGATGATCCCGCGAAGCACCCCGATCTCGGCGCCGTCCTTCGCCTCCACCACGAGGCCGATGAGCTGGTAATGATAATACTCACCTTCGGAAGCGGGCGGGATACTCTCCTCGGGAAGGAATACCTCCTCCCCTCTCACCGCTTCGGCATCCTCCATCGTGGTGATTTCGGCAAGTTTCGCAATGAACAGGTTTCCCTGAGGCCTGAGGCTCTCGATGGTCAGCTCGCGCGCTTCCATCGCGGCCTGCGCCCGTAAATATACCTTGCCTCCCGCGGGCTGAACCGCCAGGCTCTCTCCATAAGGATTGATTTTCACCGCCCCACGGATTCCGTGAGTACGAGTGATTCTACCCACCGGAATCATTCGGGACTTCATCTCGGCCTTATTCAATGATCTCCAAGACAGCCCGTTTGCGAATCTTCGTTGAAGCAGCGCTCAGGATCGTCCGCATGGCACGTGCGGTACGCCCCTGTTTTCCTATCACTTTGCCAAGGTCCTCTTTGGCTACTCGCAATTCTAAAACTGAGGTCTGTTCGCCTTCGATTTCCGAGACTTTGACCATTTCGGGATTATCCACGAGAGCCCGAGCCATAAAATCGACCAGTTCCTTCAACATGGTGACCTCCAGATTCGTTGCGCTGCAAAGATCCACTCACTCATCAAGACTCAGTACCAGCGTGATCTGCGCAATTGCGAATCAGGCTACGCACCGTTTCCGTTGGTTCCGCTCCCTGGAGAAGCCAATACTGAAGCCGCTCGTTGTCGATCTGGATCTCGGGAGTCTGGGGCAACGGGTTGTAAATGCCGATGCGCTCGATGAAACGACCATCCCGCGGCGCTTCACTCGCTGTAACCACGATCCTGTAAAAGGGTCTCTTCTTCCTTCCGCCACGCGCCAACCGAATTCGTACCGCCATGATCTGCTGTTAGCCTCCTGACTGAAAATCCGCACTCTCTCAACTCGCGCAACCATACGGACCTTCGTGTTGAATGAAACGGCCTCCGCTGCCTCCCCCGCTCGATATTCGGGGGAAGAACGGAAATCTCACCAAATCCTGCACAAAACCACCCCCCGCCACACCCGAAAATCGGGGGGATCCCTGAATCAAACCCCAGCGCCTCGGATCTCGAGATGGAAATACCTGCATGAGCAAAGTGAACGTCGAGGTGGAACGGTGCGTCTGGCTTCCTGAGCAGAAATCTCCATTGGGTTCTAACACATATATAAGAATCCGCCGAAATCAATGCAAATAATTCGGCGGTCTCTATCGCAAAGTGTTCTCTATAGCCTATCAAGGGCAAATTAAAAAGGAAAAAATGCCCTCTTGCGCCGGCCTTTTCCCTTTTTCTTTTTCCCGCCGCCGCTCGCCCCCATCATCTGGCGCATCATTTTACGCGATTCCTCGTAGCTCTTGAGAAGTTTGTTGACCTCCTGCACCGACGTGCCGCTCCCGTTGGCGATCCGCTTCCGTCTGCCCGCGTTGATGATGTCCGCGTTCTTCCGCTCGGCCCTGGTCATGGAATCGATGATGGCTTCCATGCGGATCAGTTCCTTGTCGTCCACCTTCATTTTCTTGAGATCCTTCAGCATTCCCATACCCGGAAGCATCCCGAGAATCTGCTCCATGGAACCGAGCTTCTTGATCTGGCGGAGCTGGCCGCGGAAATCCTCCAGGGTGAAGGTGTCCTCGCGAAACTTCCTGGCCAGTTCCATCGCCTGTTTCTCGTCGAAGGTTTCCTGCGCCTTCTCGATGATGGAGAGAACGTCTCCCATGCCCAGGATACGGGAACTCATGCGATCGGGATGAAACACCTCCAGCGCGTCGAGCTTTTCCCCGATTCCGATGAACTTGATGGGGCATTGCGTCACGGCACGGATGGAGAGCGCGGCTCCCCCGCGCGCGTCACCGTCGAGCTTGGTCAGGACCACGCCGGTTATGCCGAGCTTTTCGTGGAAGGAACCCGCAACCTGCACGGCATCCTGCCCCGTCATGGAATCGGCCACGAGGAGGATCTCCGCCGGCGCGAGGATCTCCTTCAACCGCGCGAGTTCGTCCATCAATTCGGTATCGATGTGGAGCCGCCCGGCGGTGTCTACGATGAGGGTGTCGCAGTTCTCACGCTTCGCGAACTGGAGCGCCTCCCGTGCGATCTCCTCCGGGCGCTGGTCCATCGTCGACGGGTAGACCGGCAGCTTCAACTGGTCCCCGAGGGTCTTCAACTGGTCGATGGCCGCGGGCCGGTAGACGTCGGCGGGGACGAGGCAGGGCCGCCGTTTCTCCTGGGCGAGCCTGCGGGCCAGTTTGCCGGCCGTGGTCGTCTTGCCCGACCCCTGAAGGCCCACCATCATGAGACAGACCGGAACCCGCCCGATGAGGCGCAGGGGTTCGGCCCGTCCCCCCATGAGTTCCGTCAGGGCGTCGCTGACAATCTTGATCACCTGCTGGCCGGGGGTGAGGCTCTGAAGCACTTCCTGCCCGACCGCACGGCTCGCGATCCCGGCTACGAAGTCTTTCGCCACCTTGTAATGGACGTCGGCTTCCAGCAGGGCCATGCGCACTTCGCGGAGCGCTTCCCGAATGTTGTCCTCGGTCAGCTTCCCCTGCCCCCGCAGTTGCTTGAAGATCTTTTGGAATTTGTCCGATAAATTGTCAAACATCTCGCTCACCGCTCAAAGATATCTTAAGAGAATCGCCCGGTTTGGCTTGAGAACAAACGCCCGCACACGACAAGCCGCCGAATCGTATAGTCATCCGTGGTTCAAGTCAAGGGACCTCGACTCAAGAACTTGAAGCTCGGGGCAAGGGAGAACGGGTTTTCACCAGCCCGCGGGCAATGCGCCTCACCTGTTCCATGACTTCCCGAAGGTCGAGCCCCTGCACCTTTCGGTCAATGACCGCAGCCTTTCCGTCCACCCAGACGTGACGCACGTCGCCCGGTTTCACAGTGTACGCGAGGTGGGATACGGGATCGTAGAGCGGGGTGAGATGCGGCGCGTTCAGATCGATGGCGACGACGTCGGCCTTCCTGCCCGGTGTCAGGCTTCCGACTTCCTTCGCCAGCCCGACGGCGGCGGCCCCGCCCCGGGTCGCCATGGCGAACGCCTCTCTGGCCGGACAGGCCTCCGGGTCGCCTCGGAAAACTTTCTCGAGCTTGGCGGCTTCGTCCATTTCAGAGAAGAGATCCTGGTCGTTATTGCTTGCGCATCCGTCCGTACCGAGCCCGACGTTTACTCCCGCGGAAAGGAACTCGTGCAGGGGCGCGATCCCGGAGGCAAGCTTCATGTTGCTTTGCGGGTTGTGGGATACCCCGGCGCCGCGGCGCGCGATGAGGTCGATCTCAGATGCGTCGAGCCAGATGGAGTGCGCCAGGAGGGTCCGTTCATCCAGAACGCCCAGCCGATCCAGGTACCCCACCGTACGCTCCCCCTGCTTTCGGTGAAACTCGGCCGCTTCAAAAGCCGTCTCAGCAAGATGCATCTGGAAGAGCATCCCGTATTTCCGCGACAGTTCCTTGGCCCACAGGAGGGTTTCCGCGCTGCACGTATAGACGGCGTGGCAGAAAATGGAGGGGTGCAGGCGCCCGGCGTCCCGGGGAAACGCCCCCAGGAACGCTTCGACTCGTTCGAGCCTCCGCGACGGGTCCGGCTGGTCGGGCGTCGGAAAATCCAGGAAGCCCTGCCCCAGAACCGCTCGAATCCCGGCGTCCCGAGCCGCTCGGGCCGCCGCTTCCTCGAAAAAATAGCCGTCGCAGAAGGTCGTGACCCCGCCCAGCAGCATTTCGACGGCGGAAAGGAGCGTCCCCCAGTACACCATTTCGGGGTTAACGGCGGCGGCTTCCGCGGGGAAAATGGCTTCGTTCAGCCATCGATTGAGGGGAAGGTCGTCGGCAAGCCCGCGAAAGCAGCTCATGGCCGCATGGGTGTGCGAATTGACGAGCCCCGGGATGAGAAGATGCCCCGACAGGTCCGCTTCCCGCTCACCGCAGAAAGCGGCCTCCACTTCCGCGGCAGGCCCCGCGGCGACGATCGTGTCTCCGTCGATGGCAACGGACGCGCAGCGAATGCGGCTCATGGCCTCGTCGCAGACCACCATCCAGTCTGCCCCTTTCAGAAGCAAGTCGACCCGGCGTCGTGACTGGACGGCCGCGTCAGGGTCTGACGGTCTGCGCAATTCTTCGGACATTTTCCATGACCTCCTGGACATCCAGGGTGAGCAATCTGCGGTTTTCCATGACGAGCCGCCCGTGGATGATGCTGTCGCGGACGTCCGAACCCCTGGCGGCGTAGACGAGATGGCTCGCGGGTTCGTAGAGCGGCGTGAGGTGAGGCTTATCGAAATCCAGAACGATCAGGTCGGCCAGCTTGCCCGGTGTCAATTCGCCGATCTTTCCTTCCAGCCCGAGCGCCCTGGCTCCGTTTCGGGTCGCCATTTTCAAGACCGTCAACGCCGGAAGCACCGTCGGGTCCAAAGCAGCCACCTTGTGCAGTTTCGCGCACGTGTCCATCTCGCCCAGGAGGTCCAGATCGTTGTTGCTGGCGCATCCATCGGTTCCAAGGGCCACGTTGATTCCCATTTCGAGCATGCGGGGAACGGGAGAGATGCCGGATGCGAGCTTCATGTTGCTCTCCGGGTTGTGCACCGCGTGCACCCGCCTGAGCGCCAGAAGCTCCATGTCCCGGGCATCCAGAGCCACGCAGTGGTCGGCAATGAGCCGCGGGCCGAGGAGGCCGAGGCCTTCCAGGTGCTGGACGGGACGGCATCCGTACCTCTTCTCGATCTCCTGCACTTCGGCTTCATTTTCCGAAAGGTGGACGATGAGCGGGATGTCGAGCCGCTCGGCGAGGTCCCCGCACTTCCTGAGGAGGCTCGGAGAACAGGTGTAGAGGGCGTGCGGTTCGACGGCTACGCGGACGAGCGGGTCGGATCTCCACTGCTTTGCGAGGCATTCCGTAAAGAGGAGAGCGTTCTCCGCCGGCCCGTAATTGGGCGAAGGGAAATCGTAGAGCACCTCGCCCACGAGCGCCCGGATGCCCGCTTTCTTGGCGGCTTCCGCGGTCTTGTGCTCGAAGAGATACATGTCGCAAAAGGTCGTCGTGCCCGAGAGGATCATCTCGGCGCAGGCGAGGAGCGTTCCATGGTAAACCCACTCGCCGGTGAGCTTCCTTTCGGCGGGGAATATGTGATCCTGGAGCCACTCCATCAGGGGGAGGTCATCGGCGAGACCCCGAAAGATGGTCATGGCGGCGTGGGTGTGCGAGTTGATCAGCCCCGGCAGCACCACGCATCCCGACGCATTGATGACCTTGCTGGCCGTATAGCGGGTTTGCAGCTCGGTCGAAGGGCCGACCGCCTCTATCTTCTCAGCCCGGATGGCGACGGCTCCCGGATGGAACCGGCTGTCCGCATCGTCCAGGGTGAGGATCATTCCGTTCAGGATCAGGATGTCGGCTTCAATCTTGGGAACCGCATCGGGGTTCCCGGAACGTTCCATGTTTTCCATAGCACACCATTTCGACTGTCACTCTGCACGAGCGTTTCGCCATGACAAGGGGGAAATAGATTCTCGATCCGGACTGTTGCGATTTCCGGCACCGTCCCGCGACCGATCACAACCGGTAGAGGATGCGTTCGAGGAGACCCATGAGCCGATCGCCCGCGGCTTCGGCGCAGGCCACTATCTGCTCGACGGATACGGGTTCCGGACGATCCGAAGTATTTTCGTTCGTGATGACGGAGATGGCGAGAACATCCATTCCCGCATGGACGGCGGTGATGACCTCCATGACGAGGGACATTCCCACCGCATCGGCGCCCACGGCGCGGAGGAGTCGAATCTCCGCCGGCGTTTCGAGGCTCGGCCCCTTCAATCCCGCATAGACGCCGCGATGCAGGAGCATATCCAGAGACGCCGCGGTTTCCATCGCAATATCCCGCAACCGCAGACGGTACGGTTCGCTCATATCCGGAAATCTCGGGCCCCAGTCATCTTCGTTCGGCCCCGTGAGGGGGTCGTAACCCGTGAGGTTGATGTGGTCCGTTACGAGCATCAACTCGCCGCACCTGTATTGTGGATTGATCCCTCCGGCCGCATTGGAGACGATGAGCGTCTTCACGCCGAGATCGGACATCACGCGGACGGGAAAAGACACCTCCCGCGGCGTATATCCTTCGTAGAGATGGAACCGCCCCTGCATGACCATGACGTTCCTCCCCGCCCACGTGCCGCCGATCAGCCGCCCCTTGTGGGCGGGAGCCGTCGACACGGGAAAATGAGGGATCTCCTCATAAGGGAATTCCTCGCACTGCCCGATGGAACAGGCAATGCCGCCGAGGCCGGTGCCCAGGATCAACCCGATCTCGGGCCGGAACGAAAGGCGCGAGCGGATGAACGCGGCAGCTTCTTCCACCGATCTCCGGAATGATTTCATCTCCCCCCCCTTTGAGCCGCCATAATGACCGGGTGCAACCCCGTACGCGCGGAACGGGTGAATCCAGGGCCGCAATATGCAACGGCGTGGACGGTGCAGCCCCACGCGCGCGGGACGGGTTGCGCTGCGCTCCACCCGTCCCGCATTTTCCAAAGCCCTCCGCGCTTCATCGTGTGGAAGGCCACAAAAATTTTGCACGGGGCACGGCCTCTCCCGCCGGGATGGATTCCGCAGACAATTGACACAAGCCGCACGATTTGTAAAGCTCTCTTGGTCGGCTCACTCATGCATCCGAAAGAAAGAACCCTGAATGGATCGGGAGGCCGTCGGAGTTGAGCCACGGAAACTCTAACAAGAGAATCACGGCATAATCTCGTAGCGTCATGCAGTCCTCTAAGAGGGTGTCTAAAAAGACGCTCCAGGGTAGGGTGGGCAGGGGTTTTATCCTGCCCACCAATGGGGCGAGCGTTTTATGCGGTGGGCAACGCTCTCGCTTTTGCCCACCCTACCGCCCCCGCCTGTGGGGCGGGCGACGGCACAGGAGGCTTTTTGGACACGCTCTACGGCTCACGATTACAAAAATATGTTCTTGAAGCCCAGAGCAAATCCGGGACATGGAAGGACTGGCTGGCCGCCCGCCCTCGCGGGCATGTCCAGATGCAGCCCCATTAATGGAAAAGCCGGGCGCCCGGTCAAGGCTTCTCTCGAAGGGCAGACTTCACGAAGCCGTCTGCCGTTATCCAGGGGTGGGGAGACGATTCCGCCCCTCTTTCGGAGTTGCTCGTATAAAGCGACCCGGACGCACTTCGGGGAGGAACCGCGGCTTCCCCCCCGGCTCATAAAAAAAATGCAAGGACCCGGTTCCGGACCATTCACAAGCAATACCGGATAGTTATTCATCTGAGCCCCTCTCGGAATTTCACTTTTAGTTCCTGTTTTCTTCACTTTTTTTTCCATTTACCCCCCCGGCTCAGGCACAATTTTTCCTCATTCCGGCTCTTCTTTTCTTTCAATTTCTCACCCGGTTTCTGAAAAGGGTTCCCTGATCCCGAGGATCTTTCGCCGGATCTTGTTGACGGCAGGCCATACGCCACTATCATTTCACGAGTCCCCCCACACCCCGGATCCCACTCTCACCATGGGACAGCGCTTTCCCGGGCGGTCGATCAACTCCAGGGAGTTTTTGTCTTCGTTGATGGCGCAGGGCGACGGTTTCTCGGCGCTCCGGTTCCTGCACTGCTTCCAGGGCGGACACTAGCAGGGGCTTTTATCACGCAGTGAAAATCTCAACCGAGAAAAATGGAGAGGCTGGAGAAAAAGTGACTCCGGGTGGTCGTGGCCTTACAGTCACAGCTTCTCAACGGATGCCGCCATTTCCGGTCAGAATGGCGAATCTCTTCCTTTGACGGCGACATTCCGGCCTCGTCCCGAGTCATTATGCCCATTGCAAAACGTACATAACGGCGTACAATTATGCTGAGAGTGCAATCCCCCAGTGTGAGGTGAGACGTATGCAAGAGACGAATGTGGTCGAGTTGCGAAAGCGCATCAAACATTACTTTGATATGGTGGAAAGTGGTGAGGTGGTCCGCGTCTATCGGAATGGCAAACCGATTGCCGAAATTTTGCCGTTGACGAAGCGGGAGGCTTCATGGAAGCGAGAGGCGCCTCGGTTGACTCTTCCAGGCCTCTCTCTCAGTCGGGAAATCCTGCAAGACCGTGCGAAATCTGAGGCATGAGAGTCTTCTTCGATACCTCGGCTTTCGTCAAAAGGTACATCGAGGAACCAGGAACGGACAAGGTCACCGAGATCTGCACCCAGGCCGACGTTCTGGTTCTCAGTGTCATTTGTCTGCCCGAAATGATTTCCACGCTCAATCGCCTCGTTCGTGAAGGCAGGCTGGCTCCCCATGATTACCGGAAGATACGTAAGCGTCCTGCGAACCTCATCTTTTCAGCGAATACCTGAGATGGCATGATCTGCCCAACGCCACATAAGGGAGGTCATGCATGGAGAAGTTGAAGGATTTGGCGGAAAGACGCAGGTTCTGGGAGCAACATCTTCGAAACTGGAAATCAAGTGGGCTGACCCAGGCAGAGTATTGCCGACGTCACGAGTTCAGTTCAAAGTCGTTCCTTTATTGGAAACGGAAAGACAACGGGATGAGCGCACCGGTTGGCTGGTGGAAGTACCGGTACAACAGCGAGCCCCCCGCTTCCCGCCCGTTTATTCTGATTTCCTACACCACACCATGTTTCATTCACTTTTCTTTCCCGTCTTGCACTCATCTCATACCCTAAATGCACTTTCAGATGCCATGGGCCTCGTCGCCGCTTACAAGGTCGAAGAGGACCTTCAGAGGGTTTGGAGGGAAGAGCAGGCCCAAAGTAAACAGTCGCAATGGTAAGATTTTGGACGCTGTCTGTCGCCATGAAGGCCGGTTCTGTTCACGAGCGGACGGCCCTGCAGAAACTTTGAATGAATGAGGTTTGCTACTTGCCATCCATCCCACTGCCTTATTTTCTGCACGCCAATCAGAATTCTTCAATAAATCACGATAAAGCATAATTCGTAGAGATTTTATAGCCTAATAGTCTAAATTCGGGCTGTTTTGTTGCATATAAACGTAAATCATACAAAGAAGGCCTTGACATTATTTCTAACAGTATGTCAGAATATCTTACACGATGTAGGATTTCAACGGAGGCACTATGAAACTATCGCGAGAAGAAGTGGTAGAAACATTGGTCAATGCCTTACGCGAAGCTCAGCAAGACATTCTCGAAGAACCAGAGCCAATCAATGAGGGCACTCGGCCAATAGGCGACTTGGCTAATTTCGATAGCCTTGCAAGCGTCCAGGTTACTGTGCACTGCCTTGCTGCTCTGGATATCATAACACCCATATCTTTTCCCAGCCTGTTCATTGGCAAGAAAAATAATGCTTTGACGGTTGGAGAGGTGGCAGACCGTATTATGAATTTGAAATAGTTGTTAGGGAAGGAAAATACCGATGACGGATGAAATGATTGAAAAACGAAAACTCATCAGCTCGCGGCTTTCTATCGCCAGGGAGCGAGCAGGTTTATCTCAGTCCCAAGTTGCGGCAGAAATCGGATTGCCTAGGCCTTCCATATCGGAGATCGAAGCTGGACGCAGGCGTGTTGCCGCAGAGGAACTAGCCAGACTTGCCGAGCTCTACTCCGTCGATATTGAGTGGCTTGCAGGAGTTGGCGAACGAAAAGCTGACCCCTTACGAGACAAACTGCAGTTGGCGGCCAGGGGTGTTGCGGGCCTGAAGAATGAAGATCTTGAAAAGGTCATCGACCTTTTAGTGTCGCTCAAGCCAGAGGGGAATAAGTAAATGGTGAGTTTTCGGCAAGCGTGAGCATATCAAAAAAAGATATCGATTCGACGAATTTTTCTGGATTTGAGAGAATTTGATTGGATGACGGGAACCGGACATCAGCCCCTGCAACGCGCGGGAGAT
>Ga0074199_1000552_pt1 | contig 54729 bp, 50 predicted proteins | sample EPASupsiteSAE347_FD_64528 | JGI IMG/M metagenome (GOLD analysis project Ga0074199, IMG submission 64528) | Bioremediated contaminated groundwater from EPA Superfund site, New Mexico - Sample SAE3-47 | ecosystem: Environmental > Aquatic > Deep subsurface > Groundwater > Contaminated ... | reverse complement strand
CTTTGATTTTCGTTAATATTTTTTAACATTCACAATTACTTAATATGTATATTCACGCGATGAAACAGTTGTTTGCATCCGAATGCGCTCAGCTGGCATATTTTCCATCTCAGCTTCAACCATCATAGTCACGCTCGGTTGAAATGTGCCAACCGTGTCTCTAATTCCATCATTTATCAAAAACTTCAAATCTAAAATTTTCAATTCGTCGGGGGTAATATATCCGTCGACGACACCCCTTTTAATACGTAAGCGATTGCTGTCCAAATCATATACGACACATTGACCGGAAACATTCCGAAAATACAGAGCACTTGTTATAGCCGTGCCATCATTAGCGGCATTATTGAAAATTTTATAATAACCTGGTGGGGTATTAGCGCAATCACTACCAGCGAACAGTCCCTGTGCTGCCCGAATCTCCTTGCTCATCATCTCAAAAGCGAAGCGAAATGATTCTTGGGTAATTTGCGAAGCGATGGCTTTCCTCTGCGCATTAGTAATATTTACATAAATACCATTTATCAACAAGACCACTATCGTAAAAATACCCATCGCCACAACAAGCTCCAAAAGCGACATTCCCCGCGGTTTTTTAAATTTTAATGATTTTTTTTTCATTTTAATAAAAAATTAACGCCAATCATACAAAAGAGTTTCTACGATATAATCATAATTTTTACCATTTCGCACCCAACGCACAGTCGACTTTACCGTCATATAATCCACATTGCTAGAAACAGTAATCAATCTCTTGAACGCTGTATCAATCGTGCCGTTATGCTCATAAAATCCATCGGCGTTTAATTTTAAATCAGTTGCGGTATTACTGAAGTCCAATCCAGATGACTGAAAACCAAAGATATCAATTGTTGATGTAGCTGGTATTCCCCCACTGAACCCGGGCTTAGCCGGATCCAACCAATTACTGTCACGAAAAAACCTGACAAGCTCGATTCCTTCTTGCGCCAACATTGAGGCAGTTAAATTATTTTTATTAACGACTTGGACCTGAATATTTTGAATCATCAATGAGACAACTCCCAACATGCCCACGCCAATAATGCCGACGGCCACCATGACCTCAATAATAGAAAAACCCTTATATGATTTATTTTTTTTAAGTAAATTTTTCATCTTTACCTTCTTGATAAGTCCGGAAATTAAAAGCTTTATTCGATATCCACCAAGCCAAAAATATTGAATTCTATTTTTCTTTCATTGTTACCTTCCGGATCAGACAAGGTAACGGTTGAGGTGCTGATTGTGCTGGAGCTAATAAGTATTTTCGGATCGGGAGGAATATAGACGACTGTTGACGCTGGACCAGGATCAACATTCTTGATTTTGACGTTTTTTGGCAAATTAACAACTTCATAATCCTCTGAGCTCGCTCTGAGATTATTCAAATCTTTATCGGCAAAAATTATATAATTTGAACTACTGGCTAAATCAAAATAAACTCCCCAACGACCTCTATTGCTATCAGCTATTTTGCCATTAAGCGCAAAACTCTGCACTCGGCGAATATCGCTGGCTAGATTTTGAGCAGCCATAGTTACCGTGCTCTTCTTGCCAATAGAAGCATAATTAACGATCGCAACGGTCGACAATATGCCCATTATTGCCACGACTACCATTAATTCAATCAGGGTGAAACCTGATTTTTTTTTCAGAATTTCCATGAAAATAATTAATTTCCTTGTTCTTGCCAATCCGGCAATTTCTCAGAAACCTTCATTGTTGTTGAGGTGCTGCAAGACAATCCATCGGTCACACTCGTAACAACGAGCGTCACTACATCATCCTCGCCTTTTTCGGCAAAAGTAATCATCGTCGAAGAAGCAGTTGGAGCACTGATCGTGTCAGCTTTAGTTGTTGTCCATTGCCACGAACAAGCGGCATCAATACAAGCGGTTGGCGTTGCAGGCAATGCTGTTGTGTAATATTGACCAACGCCCACAAACATGATTTCCTCTTCAGCGCTGGCATTTGGCGCATACCAAGTAAATGAAGCATCTGGATATTCATTAGGCTTTGTGGTAAAGGCGCCGGTAGTCGTAGTGCTCAATGCAGGATTTCCTGAATCCCAAACTGTCAAGGTATAGGTATATGGAGTATTATATGCCAGACCAGTCATAACGCCATAATGATTTGTCGTGCTAGCAACATAGGGACCATTAGCCCCTGGACTCAAGGCGATTTTGTAACCGCTTTGCAAGTCATCGTCATCAAAATCCCATTTCAAGGTAACGTTTTTAACTGTATTGCCCTCAAGACAGGGATCATTTGCGCCAGTGTAATCCACGTCAACGCCCGACACATTCGGTGGACGATTTACATTAGCAGTAACGGCATAAATACTAGTTGTTGACCCCATGCTTTCTGCGCCACAGGCTATATTATCCACCAAACCATCACCATCTGTATCGCAACCATTACTATTAAAACTAATCCATCCGATGCCGGTATCAGGTTGACTATCACTATCAGTGTCATAACCGCCCCACGCCCAACCGGTTGCAATGCCAGTGCCTGCGTCGATTCGAACTCCCTTAGACAAGTCTGCTGCGTTGTCAAATTGAATCCAACCATTATCACCGAAACTTATGACTTTTGCCCACCCGGAAAGCCTGCCACTCGGACGATCATAATTAGCGACAGAAGGGGTGCCAAGCGGACCGCTTGCAGCACACGTGGAACCAATGCAAATATATCCAACCAGTGGATTCCAGGCATAGCCAGTCGTATCCCCTGTAGTCACGTCAATTTTTGTGCCATAGTCCTTGACTAAAATGGTTGAATTATCTCCTTCGCACGCGCCGGAATCAACCTTGCCATTGCTATCAAGGTCGCAATCAGCACTATTGAAGCTAATCCAACCATAATTTTCATTCCAGGCAAAGCCATGGACATTATCACCCGCACTTGCGCGCACAATGCCATCGCCTTTTTCAAATTTCAAAAATACCACTGCGCTTATCGCACTAACTATAGCCACCGCCACAAAAACAGTGATTATCGTTTTTGATTTAAAAAATTGCATAGTTTTTTTTCATCACTCCATAAGCCTGGCAGCGACGATTATAAATTATTTAAATTTAAAATTATATTATTGCAAACCGATAAGTCCTAAATACCACTGCATCAAAAAATCTCCCCAAAAAAGTGTCGCAACTGTAGCTGTTGAAAGAAAAATACCAAAGGGAACTTGAGAACTCCATTTCTTTCTTCCAAAAACAATCAACCCCAGACCGACAAACGCACCAACGATATAAGCCAACATCAAAGCTATGATAATTTTTGGCCAAGCAAGCGCAATCCCCATTAAAAATCCCAGACGAATATCACCGCCACCGATCCATTTACCCTTTGAAATGGCAAATTGCAATAAGAAGAATCCGCCTCCTATTATACCAGAAATCAATAGACTTTGCCAACTAATTCCTAATATTAAATTCAATACAAAAAGCACTGCAATCGCCGGCAAAGTTACAATATCCAAAATCAAATACCAGCGCAAGTCATAAACAAAAACGATAACCATCACCGAAACCAAGAAAAAATCTCGAAACAGGGCAAGAAAAAATTTATAGCCTGGTTTTAAAATTAAAAAATTTAAAATTGATTCAAAATTAAAAATTCTAAATTCAAAATTAAACGCCAACACAAACAACAAGCCAACAACGAACTCGACTAATGGGTATTGAAAAGATATCCGTGTTTTACAGCTACGACATTTTCCACGCAAAAAAAGAAAACTTAAAACTGGAATATTATCATACCAGGCAATCGTGCTTTTACACTTGGGACATTTGGAGCGTTCCATCATGCTTTCGCCAGTGTGTAAACGCCAAATTAAAGCATTCAAAAAAGAACCTATTATTAGGCCAAATACGAAGACAAATGGTGTAAAAATAGTCAAACTCATTTATTATTGATAAAGTTTACCAGGCACTGCAATATGGTTACCCTTTGGCACACGCCCCGCCTTACCCTCGATTGAGTAATATAATTGATAACTAGTTGCTTCAGCCAAACCAGCTTTGCAAGTGTACGGACCGCTCCCAATACATGGAAGATAATAATATGGTGAATTTGTGCCAGGATCAATAGGAACATAAGACAAATAAGGACCGCCGCACTGCTCATCACCGATAACTCCTCCTGGCTTTACCTCGGTTGGATATTTATTGCAATTGAAATAATATAATTCTAGAGCATTTTGCATTTGCACAACATCCGTAATCCTAACCGTATCGCGATTATTTCTTTGTGAATTATTCAAGGCGAGGCCGGCTACAAGCGCAAGCAAACCCACGATAGCAATAATCATCAAAATCTCTTTCAAATTGAGCTCTCTTTTAACAGTTTCTCTAATAATCATATTTATTATACAAATTATTAATTATGTTGATATTATACCACAAAATAAATAAAAAACAAAAGACGCGCCAAATGCGCGTCTTTTGAAGTATTTAAATTTCTTTTTATTTATTTTTTGCTCATTTTCTCCCAAATTACCAAAAGCGGACTAGCGATGAAAATCGAAGAATAGGTTCCCACGAAGACACCAATTGCCAAGGCGCTCACGAATGAACGAATAGTATCTCCTCCAAAAATTATAATTGCAATTAGCGCCAACATCACTGTCAAAGAAGTATTGATTGATCGTGATAAAGTTTGAATAATTGATAAATTTACCGTTCCCTCAAAATCCAAACTGCTTTTTGGCAAGTTTTCTCGAATTCTGTCAAAAACTACGATCGTGTCATTAACCGAATAACCAAGAACAGTTAAAATAGCTGCAACGAAAGGCGTTCCGATTTCGACGCCATAAAAATGTCCCAAAAATGCGAATACGCCCATTGTAATAAACACATCATGAAATAGCGCTATAATAGCCGCCACGCCGTATTTCCAGGAAGCCACCGGCTTGGAAACTTTGTTGAATGCAACTGCCATAAAAATTGCAATTGCCAGCAAAACGATTATGCCGGCATTGAACGATTTCGCCTTCAATTCATTGCCAATTGTCGGCCCCACTGATTCATAGCGAACCTCCGTAACTTGAGCCTTTACTGCATTAGCTTCTTCTTTGGTAGTTTCTATTACGATATTTTTATTATCGGACTTTATTTCTTCTGCTTTCTTTGGCGTTTCTTTTTTATCAACTACGGCTTTGCCGCCGACCATGTTGTTTAGTTTCGCCAGAACTTCCTGATGTTTTTCTTCAGTCACATCCTGAAAACGAATGATGTTTCCTTTTTCTCCTATTGGTTGCACGACAAGGCTTCCTAAATTCAAATCCGTCAATGTTGATTGGATCTCGTTAATAGACGGTCTGTTGGCTTGGAATTCTACCTCCAAGAGACTTCCACCAGTAAAATCAATCCCGAATTTCAAGCCCCACGTAATCAGCGCTACGGCTGAAACTGTGACCATTACGCCGGAAATTGATAACCAGATATTTCTTGTTTTGATGATATTAATCATAAAAATATAAATTAAATTTAATTAGTTTAAATTATTTCTTAACAGCCCCTACTAGCCATTTATTATTCTCAAACCAGTTAACAGGTATCAAATCAAATAACAATCTGGTGAAAACGATAGCTGAGAACATTGAAACGATAGTGCCTAATCCCAATGTAATTGCAAAACCTTTGACGGTGCTTGTTGATAGCTGAATAAGAATAAAACAAGTAATCAGGATTGATAAATTACCATCACGAATTGATGGCCAAGCACGATTGAATGATTCTCGTATAGCCATACCTAGGGGCTTACCATTGCGCAATTCTTCCTTCAATCTCTCAAAAATAAGAACATTGGCATCCACGGCAATACCCATCGACAAAACGAATCCAGCAATTCCAGACAATGTCATCGTCACTGGCCAAATCTTAAAAATAGCCAAAAGCAAAATTCCATACACAAACAACGAAATAACTGACAAAATTCCAGCAAAACGATAATATGCAATCATAAAAACAGCAATAAGAATAAGTCCGATAAGTCCCGCCTTCAAGCTCGTTGCCAAAGACTCATTACCCAAAGACGCGCCGACTGTTTGCTGTCCAACCAAATTAATCGGCACAGGCAAAGCTCCCGCATTCAATCTTTGTGCTAACAGTTTCGCCTCTTGAATATTGAAACTACCAGAAATAACTGCCTTGCCACCAGAAATCTTTTCATTGACATTCGGACTGCTGATTACATATCCGTCCAAGAAAATAGCCACTTGCTTATTAATATTACGGTCTGTTACCGTCTCGAAAAATTTTGCGCCCTCCTCATCAAATTCCAAAGACACTTCCGGTTGACTGGTATTAGGATTGAACTGCACCGAAGCCCTCTTGAGATTCTTGCCAGACAATTCCGTATTCTTCCAATTCTTATCAGTGCCGCTGATATCTTGTGCCGTCATAGCTCTGGTAAAAATACGGCGCACTTTATATTCATAAAGATCTCTCTCACCTTCTTTCAAGATGATGTGATAACCAAACTTGGTTTCTACGACAAAAGAAATTTCGCCAACTTTTTGCGCAAATACAGCATCAGCAAAAGGAGCAACCATCGCAGTCTTGCCAAACCAACCCAAATCACCGCCATTGCCAGCTCCTGGATCATTGGAAAATTCCTTAGCCAAACTAGCAAAGTTTTTTGGTGTTGCCTTAGCTTTTATTTCCTTGATCTTGGCATAAGCCGCTTCCTTGCTAATCTCCTTGGTGCAACCTTCAGCGCCACTATAACAAATCAGAATGTGGGATGCTTTCACCTCTTTTTCAACTTGTTTTTCATCAAAAGGATTAGCTTTTTTTCTTTTTTCTTCTAATTTATAAATATCAAACCCATTTGTAGCTCGCACTAAATCACTAGAAGTCTTACCAACAGCCATATCTTTCACTTTTGCCACGATGCCTGGTTCAGTCGATTCATTAATCCAGCCCAAGTCACCGCCATTTTCCTTGGTGTTCGTATCTTCACTGTATTGTTTTGCCAAAGCAGCAAAATCACCGCCGGAAATAACCTTTCCCAAGACACTTTCAGCTTTTTTCTCAGCCTCAGCGTTAAACTTATTCATTTCATCTTGTTTTGCTTGATCTAATTTTGGCGCCTCTGTTCCCTCTTCTTTGAATTCCAGCAGAGGTGTTTCACCTATCATCTTTATTGCTTGATTCACATCTTTGATTCCAGCCAGTTCTACAATTACACGATAATCGCCACTGGAGTTATTTGTTTGCACCAATGGCTCACTTACACCAAAGGCATTTACTCTTTTTTCAATTACATCACGAACACCCTCTAGCGCAGCATTTTGATCGCCACTCGGAACTTTGGACATATCAGCTTGATACACCAAGTGAGTGCCACCCTGCAAATCTAAGCCCAATCGAAATGGAATATCTTTCGTTTTTGGCAATTGCACCACTTGGTTGGTTTTGCCAGCCACCCAATCAGTAGCTCGATTGTAATAAGCGCCTGCATCAATAACAGCTGCAAAAATAACCAACAAGGTTACCAAGATGAAAGACCTCCAAACCTTCCCCCTCTGACTTGGTTGAAACATTTTTTTAATCATAGTGTTTTCAGATTAATTTTAATTATTTATAAAAAATTTTTAATTCAAAACTAATAAAATCCGCCTTGAAGACGGATGCCAATTTTTGGCAAGTAATAGATATATTTTAAAGCAACATTAAATAAATTGCAATATTGACAAAGGGATATTTCTATGTTGAAAAAATAAAAAACCCGATATTTTTTCAGAATATCGGGTTTATTACAACAACGATGGTTGAATGCGCTTTCTTTGATAGCGCTTAATTACTTTTTTTGGCACTTTTAAGGACAATTTAGCCATAGAGACCGCTTCTTGTATTGCTAAATATAGCCATGCCCCCGTTTCGGCGTATTCGTAATCAGACCTAGATATTTTTTCCCCAAGCGGATAAACAAATCTCTCAGTTTCCTTTATATACTTATAAAGTCTTTTTTTGGTAAAAGGTTTTTTCGATTTCGGTTTTGACTCACCGAACCCTTCTTCAAAAATAGGCTTCTTGAAGTATAGATTTTTGGCCATGTTTCGAAGATTATGGAGCCGATCAGCCAATTTCACAATTATGCTGGCAAACTCGGCAATAACTAAACGAAAGTGTTCCTCATCAGACATGCCCTCTTTTTTGGTAACCCTAAAAACAATAGAAAAAGTTTTTTCTGGATAACCCTCTTCAATAAATACCAAAATTTGATCATCGATATCCTCTGGAGCATCATGCAAATAGGCAGCTGCCAAGATTACCGGATTATCACACCCGAAAAATATAATAATTTTAACAACTTTTTCTGGATGGGATTTGGCGGGCTTACCATCCCCCCTAAATTCTTTATCATGCATACCACCCGAGCAATCATGGGCTTTTTCCACTAAACCGGTTTTATCCCTCGCCATCGCATCAGGAATGCTGACGCCATCCCATGGCCTTTTTGCAAAATATTTAATTAACTCCATCGGATATTCACGAATATCCCGATTTTTGCTATGCATATCCGCGCCTCCGTAATTTTGGGTTATTTGTAAAAGGTCAATTATTTGTCTCAACCTTACCCGAAAAATAGTATTTTGTCAAGGTGAATTTGTCAAATAAAAAACCAGTCTTTTTCAGGACAGGTTTTTGAAATATTTAATCTTTTTCTATGAACGCATATGTCAAACCTCCACCCTGCATAACATTCAAAATGCTCGACTCAGAGAATCTGACCAAGATCTTGCCGATCTTAACTCGATCTTTAAATAATACCAAATGTGGGTCAAAGTCGTATTTTTTACGAGCTGTAATTAAACCTTCGCTTGATTGATCGATCAAGGTAAACTCTTCCTCTGGAATAGCTATCTTTTCCTGAACAATCCAATAGGCAAAATTAGGCATCGCTAAATCAAGCGCGCTATCCCAGTCACGTTGACTCAAATTACAACCAACGGCAACCCCCTCACCCTCCGCCAAATCAGCTGGCTTAAGCACTAGGGTGTCTTTATTTTCTCTGACCCAATCCACGTTAGACTGAGACAATTTAATTGTTTTTGGCAAAAGTTTTTTAATAGCTTCTATTTCGTTTATTTCTAAATATTTATAAAAACGTTCATCCCACAAAGCAGCCAACAAGGACTTATGACCCAATAATCGATTTTTAAAATTATTAATAACTTTTACTTTGCCAGCCTTTTGCGAAGCTATCAATTTTTCAACCAAGCCTGGAATATTGCGCAATTTAAATAACTCAGCTCCACGTCTAATTAAATCTATCGGACGATCATCATAATAAAATCGCTCATCCCGATAAACCAGGTCATCAAAAACACCGACGGAAATATTTTTCCAACCCAAGTCTTTTAATTTCAACTTAGTCAAATGAAACTCATCGACGAAAAATCTGTTTTTATTATATCCAACAAAAATATGGCTATTTTTGTTCATGCCCTGTTCAATTAGTAATTCGCTAAACAATTCATCATGATCAATTAAAAACAACTTTTTTCCAGTTAAACTATTCAACATAGCATTTGCAGTCACGTCGTGCATAAAAAAACCATCAGGAAAATCAGCATTTAGCTCCACTATTTTTGGCACATCGTCCCAAAACAAATCAGGCCTAATAATACCGACAAAATCCTCATTAATTGATTCCTCAATTAATATTCTTTCTTGATCATTAATTACTATTATTTTTTTTATTTCTTCGTCAAAAAAATACTGATTAGCAATTTTCTTGGCCGCTGAAATAAATAACTCTAAATCTTTATGCAGTTCATTGTATTCTTTTTCCCCCACAATGAACGGCTCAATTGATATGGGAATTCTAATTTCTCCATGAGTCACGGGATAGGCCTTTTCTGATAGCACTGTCCAAAATTCTAAATCTTTTTGCAGCGCGTACTCTTTCGAGTCGTTTGATATCCAGTTATGTTTATACATAGTATAAAAAAATAAATTTAATTTTTTAACGACTCTTCGGCGTCACCCAAAAACCCATATATTTCCCAAACATCAGTTTGGTTTGAGAGTCCAAGCCCGGAATCGAGCCGAAGACGATGATGCTGACAGGCAAAATCACCCATTGCACTGGAATCAAGAGAGTTTTCCAAAAACTGTAACCCTCTGGTCGTTTTGGCAATAGCAAAGTTGCAATAATTGACGACAGAACTAAGCCTGACATCGCGAACGTCATCAAGGCTCTCGTTACCATCGGCAAATTTGTCGACAAAGTGGTCGTATTAAAAGCATCCCCACCCAAGAGAAGCGGCATCCAACCGATGACGGCGATTATCAAAGCGTTGGTTGCCCAAGAATGGAAGCCATATAATTGCACAAAAATCCGATCCAGCATTTTCTTGCGCGGATAGGTGTCCCAATTCTTGATCGTATTAAAAATCAAATAAGGCAGATTCTCGACGCCCCAACCCCAACGGCGTTGCTGCTTGTAAAGGCTGGTGGCAGTCTGTTTCATTGTCTTGTCCATGCAGGCATCCATCGACACCGGATAATTCATCGGCTCGACGCGATAGTCGCCCTTGTAATAACAGAAGCAATGCCAGAAAATGCGCGAATCCTCACTCACCATCTTCGTCGACCAAAAACCGATATCCACCAAGGCGCGCCAAGTCATCGAATGCGATGAATAGGTTGCTAATTTCTCTTGACGAATCTGTTGCATCATCTGCCAAAAAGTATTTGACGAAGCAGCAATACGCGCAAAGAAAGGCGCTTGCCAGATATTATTATGATAGACCGGAATCGGCTGATAGCTCGCTCGATAGGGATTGGGCACGGTCAAGAATTTGTAAGTCAGGTTATAAAAATAATCAGGATAAATCACAGTATCGATATCAAAGACGCTCACCAAAATCTTGTCACCGTCAATATTATTCTTGTCGACATATTCACGCTTCAAGGCGCTCGCCGCCCAGGCTTGGTTAGCGCCCTTGCCCTTCAGCTCCCCTTCAATGCCATCCGGATGGAAAAAAACGAAAAATTCCTTAAACTTGCCACCGAATTCTTGTTTGATTTTCTCCGCATTGATTCGTGCGACCTCTCCGCCTCTTTCTTCAACAGCCAAAACTACCACCATCTTGTTCACGGGATAATTACTGAACAACATCGCTGAAAAACTGGTGCGAATCACCTCAATACTTTCATTGTAAGTAGGGAAAAAAACCAAGTGAATCACATCATCCCAAGCCATTGCCTTACCTTCGATATTAACCGCGCCGAGTTCATGACACTTCTTGCCCCAATCGATCTTGATATTTTTCTTTAAGCGATCGTAGGCCACTAACAAATGCACGCCCAGAAAGATTACCAGCAACAACCAGTAAACATCAAAAGCGATAATGAAAAAAGCGACAAAAACCGGTTTGAAATATGACAAAATTAATAACAAAAACAAAGTTGCCCAAGACAGGAAACCAGGCAAAATTTCTAATAAACGATACAAGCGCCGATCGTCGCCGCTTAGCTCAGTTGCTTTTCCAATTTTTAAATAATCCATATAATAAGAAATTTTATCCGCCGAGGCGGATTGAACCTTAAGTCAATTTTTAAATTAAATATTTTTATCCTTGAATAAATAAGCCCCTAAAAAATATAACAAATAAAAGAAGGCTGTAAAAACGGCAAAATCAATGAAGCGATTCCAATCTGTCGCATACAATAGCGCATCTTTCAAAATTAATTCAGGATAATAAAACACTTCCCAACTATTCCAACGATCTACCAAGCCAAGCAAAACCCCCAATGACATCAAAGGAATAATACCAACAACAAAACCATTCGCTACATTCTTATTAAAAATAAGAACTAATAAATTTTTCATCTGGCGCAACAAATAAACAAAAAATACCCAACCTATAAGAGCGTAAGTAAAAAAAACCATAATCATCCAGGCATTTTTCACACAAACTCGATAAAAAGAATAAGGGCAATAATTCATCAGATGTCGAACATCTGTCATTATATAAGCAGAATTAGGCACAAAAAGCAACCACAGCAAAAACCAAAAGCTGAAAATAATTTTTTGGCTATTTTTAGCTATTTTTGTCAAATTATAATATCGGAATAAAACTTTAAAAATTAATAACGGCACCAACAACAAGAAAATGTTCCAAACAATGCCAAAAACCGGATATTCATTAATAAATAAATATCCGGGCAGATTAGAATTGTAAAAAAAATCAGAAATTATTTGATCGCTCATAATTAAAAATCAATCTCATCATCATCGCCAAAATCATTTTCTTTGCTATCACTTGGAGTCATCGGTTTGTGAATTTCACGCACAATCTTTTCCTGATTATCGGTGACAACTGGCGCGCCATTATTCTCAACTATAATTCTATTTTGCTTATTAATAACTACCTGACTAGTCTCTTCCTTGATAATCCGACCGGAATGGACTGGTTTTGTTTGGTTATTGTTTCGAGATCGACTGCCAAAATCGACTGGAGCCATTTTCAAAGCTTCGCTCAAAGAAACTTCTTTGACATTGGTAACCGGTTTGACTTCAATCCGGCCACTTTCCTTCATCTTTTTCAACTCTCTTTCTTTTTGCAAACGACGCTCCTCAATCTCCTTGTTCTTTTCTTCGCGAACAAGCGACAAGCACTCCTTGCAATAAATAGGTCGAATGCCATCTGGCTGAAAAGAGGTTTGCGTGTCCTTACCACAACGATTGCATTTTACATTAAATTTATAAATCTTATTCTTGTCTTCACCGCTAACACTTCGCCCCTCTTCGGCTATAGCCCTGACAGGACGCACAACATCCGTGGTTGGCTTGCCGGCATCATTGGTTATTGGTTTTTTTTCCAAATTGACTCCTTGATGTGGAGCCGTCTTCTTTTCAAAATTATCGGCTTGAAATGTTGTTGGCTTTTTAGTATAGTCATTTGTCTGAGGAGCTTTCTTGGAAGCGTCAATATTGCGCGCTGCTTCGACAAATTTGGCTTGTCGCGGACGCTCATCTTCATCTTCTTCGTCGTTGTGCCATTTCGCGATTTTTTCTTCTACTATTTCCCTCGGCTTGGCATATCTTTCTCGAGAAATCGCAATCACCTTTTCAAAATTACCTGTTTTCTCTTCGTTGCTTAGCGGCGGTAAGCCACGTGCCGAAAAAGGTTCAGAGGCAACGCCATCAATCATTAGTTTTAAGTAAGTTTCATACTTGGGCAAATTCAAAATATCCTCTGCTGTAAATGTTGGCATAAATTCCGGCTCCAAAAACTCCGCATCGGCGGCGCCCACACGAAAAGTCACGATTGTGCCCACATTACCAAAAACCGCACTAGCCACCTTTTCAGGTAATTGCTCCACGTATTGATGAGCTAAAATAAGATTCAAGCGATACTTACGCGCTTCAGATAAAATATTGGCAAAACTGTCAGTCGCAAAATTTTGAAACTCATCAACATACAAATAAAAATCCCGTCTTTCACTCTCAGGCATATCAACACGACTCATTGCCGCTAATTGAATCTTGGTCACTATCATCGAACCCAACAGCTGTGAATTATCTTCACCGATACGCCCCTTACTCAAATTCAAAATTAAAATTTTACCTTCATCCATAATCTTACGGATATCAATTGTCGACTTAGTCTGTCCGATAATATTCCTAATCAAAGAAGTTGATAAAAATTGACCGACTTTGTTCTGAATTGGTGACACTGCCTCGGAGGCGAATTTATCATTATAGCTCGCGAATTCATTTACCCAAAAAGCCTTAACAACGGGATTCTGAATATTATCCACGACTTTTTTGCGAAAATTCTTATCAGACAAAATACGCGTTACCGATAACAAGGTTGACCCAGGATAATCCAAAATCGCTAAGATAGCATTTCGCAAAATATATTCCAAACGAGGACCCCATGAGTCTGCCCATAATTTTTGAAATACACCGATCAAACCAGAGGCAACTAAGTGACGATAGTGCGGCTCAACCTGCTCAACGATATTAAAAGCGATCGGAAAATCGTAATCAGCCGGATTAAAATAAACGACATCATTAATCCGTTCATTGGGAATATACTCCATAACCTTCTCTGCCAGGTCGCCATGCGGATCTACAACGGCCACGCCATGTCCAGCTCGAATATCACTGATAATCATATTCTCCTGAATCGTGGACTTACCCATACCCGTCTTTCCAATCAAATACATATGACGACGTCGATCGTCACGCTTGATTCCGAATTTTCTATTTTCATTCCGATAAGTTGTTTGCGCAAACAATGCAATATCTTTATTCATAAATTTTTCCACTGTCATCCCCGCGAAGGCAGGGATCCAGGTACCTCGTACTAAGATCTTAATTAAAATAAACTTATATCATGGAATAGTGCCTATCCAAACGGTAAATTACTTGGCGGCCCACCCCTCTTCTCAACCGGCTTTTCCGTTGGTGTCTCAACCACTCTCTTAATTTCTGGTGCTTCAAAAATATTCTCCGCACCAAAATTACTAATATCAACCACTCCACCCTTACGCACCTCTTTATTTTCAACTTGAGGAATAAATACCGGTCCTGATGATTTCAAACTTTCATCGATTTCGGCAAAAATATTTTCACTATTAATTTTTTCAGTAAAGAAATCATTATCAGCCGCATTCTCAAACATCGGCAAAGTCATCGGTGGTTCAGACTTGCGACCCGGCGCCTTTTGGATCATCGGAGCCTTCACAACCATCTCTAATGGGAAGTGCCAAAGCGTAGCCAATTCTTCTACATTGAAATAACCAGCCGTTCGACCAGCGGACATACTACGATTCTTATAATTTCTGACTATTTTATTTTTCTTTTCATTTATTCGATAATTCTTGAAAAAATAATTTGCCGATGTCATAGTTTTTAAAGTATCAGGCTTTAGACTATTTAAGTCCTGTTCGATAAATTGTTTTATATAGCCATTAAACCCATTATTTACCTTGGGTTTAACCATAACATCCTTTTTGCTAACATAAATCATTCTAATTTTTGATTTGAACCCCAACTTGGCGCTTTTCATCTGAATCGCTTCAACTTGCTTTTTTTCCTTGGGTCGCAAATTCATCATCTTTAACAATTCCTCCTTCTTCTCTTCTTTCTTTGGAGATTCAAACGTAAAAAATACATTACCAATCGAACCGATAATCGTCATTAGCATGCCAGCCAAAATGTCCACAAAATTATCCTTGGTTGCGGTTTTATCTCCAAGAATTCTTTTTATTTCCGCATCACTTTTAGCTGTCCACTTGTGATCTCCTGGTTCAATAATTATTTGATGCCATAGCTGCTCACCCTTTCGCAAGCTACTACAAAGATCCATTAAAGAAGCCATAGGATCTTTAAATTGCTCCTCCGGTTTAGTGCCATCACTGGCCAGAAATTCAGGATATGTCTTAATTGGATAGGCATAGGGTGCCGTCTGAATAAACTCAGCCCCCCAAACATCGTATTCCGCATCGGGATATTTAGTTGGTATACCCACGGTATAATCGTCAACATCGGATATTTCCGCATCTGGATACTGCGAATAAATCGCTGACTCGACTAGATTGCGAAAAGCAATCGGAGTGCGTATTAAAAATTGCGTATAGCCGTCTATGCTCACTATTTCTAGACTAAAAGTTAATTGGAATTGCCCCTCCCAATATGTTTCAATTAAATTTTTAGAACCATGCGCACCCGCTAAATAGATAAAAATATTTTCAACCGCTCGTAGGGATTGGGTATTACCCCTCGGGATGTCAATCGCCAAAAGAATAAATTTTTGTGTCTCGAACCATTTGTCGTTTATATATTCCACCCAGATCTTCCAAGCACCATCTAAAAAAACAAAAGCGATAGGAATCCAGCCCACATTAATAAGCACCGTCAAGAGCAGCTCATCCGCCGGCATTGATAAAAATTGAAATATTGGTGATAAATCTAGTGAGATATTCACAGCTTCTCCTTTACTAATTATAGAATTATTATAACATATTTTTTATTTTTCTTAAAGCCAATATGTATCTGGCTTTAAAAATTTGCGATATAATTATACAAAAAAAAGAAGGCTACCTGATTAACAAGCAGCCTTTTGCGAGATAATTTCCTGTAGACCACCTCTGTCAGAGCTATCACTTTTGTCTAAGTTATTTTTTTGTTTCCCTAATACAGGGGGCAACAATCACCCTTGGGCTGAGAACGGGTAGAACCAAGACAATCGGCACATTGATATGTTTGATTGCCGGGGTTATCCACTGAAGAGACTTTTGTTCCCAGGAAATTTCGTTGAAACAATTGAATTGCAGCGCTACCAATAACTTCTTTTTTCCGAGAGTCAACTTGATTGTTCACGGCACTCCCTCCGTTAGTGATTTTGAGTGTTTTAATAAGCATGTTTGCCAACTTTAATGTTTTAACTATCACCTCCTTTTTATAAAGTTTTTTGGGTTGAAATAAAACCACTTTATCGGACACCCACCAAAACAATGTCCCCAGTCTATGCAATCCTGACAATCTTCAGAGGGATAGTAATTCATCATAGACCTAAACTCACTACACATCCCTCCTCGCCAAAACTCTGCGAACGTCTCCGCGTCATAGAAATCAACACCATATTTACCCAAAGTTGAATCTGTAAAGTGATGACAAGGTATAACCTCCCCGCTTGGTGAAAAGATTATTCCCCCTCCAATTCTGGCAAAACAAGTTCCTGTCTGACTTTTTCGAGCTATTGCAGTTGCCCTTATTTTTGGCGATAATAAACATAGAGGAATTGAAAGTGAAACAAATACATTGTCAATCATTCCATCTATTTTATTGATTATTTTTGTATAGGCCTTAGCAATCTGTTCTGGATTTGGCGCATTCATATTGCATCCCTGGCCATTCATAGTCACGGGGTTTGCAAAGCTAATAGTGACATCACTTGTTTCCAGAGAGCACATAAATTCAAGAGTTTTTTCAACTTCATCAATCTCATTTGCGCCCAAGGTGATAAATAGCGATGGATTCAAGCCACGTTCCTGCAAGTTTTTAATTCCCGCACACGTTTCATTGAAGCCATCTCTTTTCGTAACCTGCAAATAACCTTCCCGATCAATACCTTTCAAAGAAACTGTGATATTTTTTGTGCCAGCATCCACTATCTTTTTAGCATAGTTTTTGTCCGAAAACCTGCCCCCATGCGTTGTCATTGAAGAAAGCATGCCTTCTTGATGAATAAGCTCAACAACATAAAATAAATCGTTGTACAGTGTAGGCTCACCGCCAATTATTGCAATATCCTCCACTTTAATGTCAGACATTAATCTTACCAATTCCTTTGCCATCTTTCTGCTCAAAACCTCGGAACTAAAACCAGTATTTTGAGCATAGCACCAATTACACCTATTATCGCAAGCGCGATTGACTGTAAGTGACCCAAAATTTAAATTTTCTATGACTCCCATGATAAATACCTCCGATTATTGTTAATGTGCAAAACATTTAGATTCTTGCGACAAGAATACATCTTTTATGTTATTTTGTCAAAATATAAAAAATCATATGTTACAATAAAGCCCTGCATAGCCAAGTCCTTACTTACATACTTGATTAAAATATATTTATAACAAATAAAGCTCCGGATTAACATAAACACCGTCCTTAATCAGTTCAAAATGAAGATGTGGTCCGTTGGAATACTGACCAGCGCCGGAAGTGCCTGGCGTGCCACCACTTTTTCCAATCAATGCTGACGTGTTTACTTGTTGGCCTACTGTTACGTTTATTTGCGACAAATGCCCATAAACAGTCCGGTAACCATTACCATGATCGATCGATACATAACTATAACCAGACAAACCACCATTTACGACAGAAATTACCATTCCACTCTGCGCCGCTCGCACATTAGTGCCTTGGCTTGCGGCAATATCAATGCCCTCATGGACAAAATCATAAAGATATCTCGAATCGTGAAATTTATAATTCACACGACCGGTAAGCGGCCAATGCAAAACAATTTTTGCATTCTCTTTTTTATCATTATATATATATGAACTTGTTTTAGTGCTTGTTTTTATCGCTGCGGGTTTATTACTTGAGCTACCGCCAGTCACAACTACACTGCTCACATTATTACGTGCCTCATATTTACTGCCGGCCACAGACACCGTTTTTTTCAAACTTTTGCCATCGTTGGCATTATATCCAATCTCTTTTAGAATAACCTGATAATAATCACCCGTTTTTAAAACTGGTAACTTAGCCACAAAAGCGATATTAAAAGACTTTTCCGTATTACGTAATTTTTTATCAAGGTTAATGGAATAGTAATCATTTGAAGCTATTTTAACTTCATGCAAAATCTCACCATTTTTATTGTCAACTACATAAATAGTATCAAGACTCGGCGTACTGGCCCCTTTTGCAACGGTAAAGCCAACAGAATTCAAGTCTAACACCTGTGCTGAACTTTGCACATTAAATGAAGAAATAACTGTTCCCTTGATTTCACTTAATGTTTTTAAACCTGGGCTGGTGCTGACGGAATTAACAGTCAAGCTTTGATCAACAACCTTACTAATCTCATTAATGTTTGCACTGCTATGTTTCACGCCCACGCCGTATTCTGCTCCCTCAGCCACAACTTTTTGTAATTGCAGGTCAACTCCATAGTTAGTTCCATCTAATATTCCACCCAAAACTGTGATTTTTTTACTCGAATTCTTACTTATTTTCAAATAATTCGGTCTAAAAATTATTTCTCGACCATTTATTACTGGCAACTGCGCAACAATCGTATTATCCACTTTTAATTTTAAATTATCAAAATACGTATTACGCAAATTTCCATTATTCACCAAAACAATCTGCTCAATCATAACATCCTCGCGACCGCTTGTTTCCTGAATTACAAAACGAGCCAAAACTTGTCCCACGCTACCTGCTACAATTTCGCGATTATAGCCAATCAATGACTCCTCGCTAATGCTCAATTCGCCTAGCAAGCCACTGCTGTGGGTAAATTTATAAGTCGCCGACTTCAAAGATGTGCTACTCACGGCTGGTTTATTATTTTCTCCAAAAACATTACCTCCGTTTAATTCCAAAAATAAATCATTATTTACGCAAGTTTCACAATCATTAAGATCGATATAAACATTAATCACAACCTCATTGTCATCAAGAACAACTGCCTTACTGCCCAAATTAAAAACTAACTCCCGATTATTAATACCATTTTTTTCAGCCAAAATGATACTGTCTTTTTCCAGATAAACTTTATTGATTGCCGAGGAATTATATAAACCCTTTATTGATAGAGTAACCGCACTAATTGTGTTTTCAGCACCAAGACTGCGGACATGAATTTTGCCAATCAGGTTATGTGTTGAACCCAAAGCCAAATATTTTGATTGAGCACTGTCAAGACTAATCGAAAATCCATACGGATTAGTATTGAAATTTTCTTCATCAGCGCTGGCATATTGCGACAATTCAAAAGCACTGATTCCCATCACCTGATTCCATTCATATCCCAAGCTTAAAAATTCCGATTCAGATTTTATCACCTTCTTCTTGCCGTCCCTGATTATATAAATAGCTGGATCATTTTTTACCTTAACCACTTCTGCTGTTTTCCATTGATTCAAATAGACTGGGGCTATTGTCTTCACATCACTCCATTTATTTCCATAGGCCAAAAAAGCTGCCTCATTCACATAAGCCTTCTTGATCTTTTGCGCATGATTTAAATAATAAATCACCGGACTATTCGGATATTTTACCTGCGTAATGTTCTTATCGATTCCCAAAGACGCTTCCGCATTTTGAACACTCAAAAACAATACAAAAAAAACACCGACAAGCAAAATCTTTCCTAATCTATTCAAATTGTCCCGAACACTCGGAATTGCAAAAATAAACATAATAAAAAAATTTTTTATAAATAACGTATCAATATAGCATACTTTCGATAAAATGTCAAACCAGTGCTCAAAAAATACCGTTTTGTTTAAAATTTATATGCATAAATTATAAAATTGCTTCAAAATAAGCTAATTTTCTATGCAATTGACAAATATTCAAGAATATGCTAATATATAAAATCGTACAATGAAATATTCAAAGTACGTAATACAGAACCTTAACATTTTAATTCTGCTTCACTCACCCCAAATGGAGGAATGACCATGACTCAGAACAGCACCGTAGAGACCGTTCAGCCCAAGATTACCGTTCTGGAGAAATCAGCCTGGCTCACGCTGGTGTCGAACATCCGGAAAATTATCGCCGGGAACGTCCGAATCACCAACACCGAGATCGAGAAGATAATCACAAAGACACATCCGAACTATGCCGGCAAGTTGATCGACCTGGCCACCAATACGGCCCGAAATTTTCACCAGGGTTACCTGGAATACCTGGCTGCTATGCAGCCGTTGAACTACGGCAATGAGGTCTTGGAAGCGGCCGTCTTGAATTATCTGACCGGCACGCTCCAAATCAAAGACTCCATTGCCAAGGCGGCCCTGCTTGAAGGTCGGGCCGAGCTCAAGAAAATGGCTTTTGCCATGATGAACGACGCAGCTGAACTGGGTGTTAAGCCCGAAGACATTCACACCAAACCGACGAAAGTCGCGGCGCGGATCAATGACGAGTGCCACAACGGCGAACTGACTGAAAAATTGTTCGGTATGCTGGTCGTCGCGGTCGACGCACAGCAAAGCATTCTCAGGGAAAACTGGCTGGAACAATGCCAAGAAGAACAGAGACTGCAGGCGGAGATAAACGCCGCCGCCGAAAAAGCCAGGAAAGAGCGGGTTGCCGTGCTGGCCGCTGCCAAAGCCGCCGAAGACGAGGCCAAGGCCGTCGCCAAGGCAAAAAAGGAAGCAGAAAAAGCGCAGAAGATCAAGGAAATCCTGTGCCGTCCGCGCGTGAAATTCACAATGGCTGGCCGGATTTTCTTCGCCTTTGACGTCAAGAACCAGGAAGAGTCATTCCTGCTTGATGACGGCACTTTTTGCATCACCGATGGAGAATTCTTCAAGGTAAACAAAAATACCAAAAGCGGACGGACATCAACCACATATCTGGTCGGTGCAGAGCTGATCGTTAACGCAACGGAAAATTCATCCAATACCGGAGACATGGCTGTCATACCGACCGCTTTCGATCCCGAAAAAGCCCAAGCAGTTTGGGTGGTCTACAAGGATCAGTCCGGACGGCATCAAACCGTCAAAGCCACGGTAATTCCCAGCGGTCATGCCGACAATCTGACTATTGACGATGATGATAATGGATTGCTTGTCATCAACGACGTCAATGGCGGCCCCCTGTACCGAAAAACAGCTACGACGGAATTCCTGATCGGAACCTGCCGGCGCGCTACTCGAGAAGAGAAACAAGTCGCCAAAGGACAGAAAATGTCCCTGGCCGCTTAAAAAGTCCTAATGGACACAACAAAGCCTGTAAATACTCACGTATTTACAGGCTTTTAAATTTGCATAAAATATCTATTTATTTCTTATCCTTATTTCGATTCAAATCAACCTCGACAATCGTATAACCTTCTCCTTTTTCTCCTTGAAATTTCACCATTACAGATTGTTTTAGAGTATGATGACCGATTATCTCGCCTTTCTTGCCGTCAACGTCAACCCGCTTTCCAATCGGAGGCATTTTCTTATACAATTCTTCATAGCCAGCCTGCTCATAAGCCAAGCAACACATCAAACGACCGCAAATTCCAGAAATGCGATCTGAACCGCGATGGGAGCATTGCTGAATTTCTGCCATTTCTGAAGTGATCGAATCTAAGTTCTTCAGATGTCCGCGACAGCATAAAGGGCGTCCGCAGTGACCGCAGTCGCCGCAAATACGCGCTTCGTCCCGAATGCCTATTTGTTGCAAACGGATACTGCGCCCGAAGTGGCGAGTCAAATCTTTGACTAAATTACGGAAATCAATACGACCATCAGCAATGAAAGCAAAGGTGACGCGAGATTTGTCAAAAGAAAAGTGCACATCTAGAAATTTCATTTCAAGATTATATTTTTCCTTCATTGACTTCGCATAATCCAAAGCATCTTGCTTGTCGCGCTTAGTCGGCAAACCCTCAACATCTCGCTCGGTCACGAAACGCAGAATCGGCTTGATCTCTCGTTTCTCCTTCTCATCATCCGCCTTGGCTTTTTTATAAAATTCATCTTCATTGACCTCGGTTAAACCGATAACCTTGCCGATTTCTTCGCCAATGTCAGTCTTAACAACCACTTGGTCGTTTACACGAACATCAAGATTGTTCAAAGAAAAATAATATGTCTTATCCCAAGGGGAAAATTGTATTTGAGCTACTTTCATGAAAATTATAATCCGAATACTACAAATCGTATCCAAATACTACGAATAAATTATAGAACGATTCTAATAAACTTCTCAATCACCGCGCTCGCATCTGCCTCTTTCAAAACTTGCTCCACGCTTTTCTTATCATCTTTAATATATAATTGCTTCAACAAACAAACTTCTTCATAGTACTTATTCACCTTGCCTCCTAAGATTTTTTCAATCATTTCGGCAGGCTTGCCTTCCTTGGCTAATTGTTCACGATAAATATCCTTTTCTTTTTCCACTTCTTCAGCTACGACATCTTCTGGTTTCAAATAGGCAGGTGCCATTGCCACCGCATGCATCGCGATACCATTTGCCAATTCCGCATCAATCACCTTGTTAAAAACGATTACGCTTGCCAATTTTGCATTAGAATGAACATAGGTCGCGATAAATTCGCCAGTCTCATTCTCAGTGCCGCCCAGAGTCAAGTTTTCGCCGATTTTCAAGATTGTCTCATCTTTCTTTTGATTGAAATAGTCTTCTGAACTGCCAGTCAAGCCAGCCTTGGCGATTTCCGCTGCAAAAGCCTTGAAGTCGTCATTGCGAGCCACGAAGTCGCTTTCGCACTGCACTTTCGCCACTGAAACCTTTTTCTTGTCATCTGTCAAGGCAATCGCCACGACACCTTCCGCTGTCATGCGATCAGCTTTTTTAGCTGCCTTCGCGCCGCTTTTCTTTCTGATAATTTCAATTGCTTTTTCAATATCGCCATTAGTTTCATCCAAAGCTTTCTTGCATTCAACCATGCCAGCACCGGTAATTTCTCTTAATTGTTTGATTTTCTCCATATTGTTTTCTTCGCCACGTCAAAAATTGAACAATGGCAGATATTATATTTATAAGTTATTATTTAGCGATTTCTTTTTTCGCCTCAACTTTTACTCCCTCTTTTTTACCCTCGATAATCGCGTCTTTGACTGAGTTCAAAATTAATTTAATAGTCTTGGTCGCATCATCATTTGATGGAATAATATAATTAACGTTTTCTGGATTTGTATTCACATCACAAACTGCCGCAACTGGAATATTCTTTTTCTTTGCTTCTAAAATCGCTGTGCTTTCATTCTTGATGTCCCAAACAAAAATCAAATCAGGCATTTTTGTTAAATTTACCAAGCCACCCACTTTTCTTTCCAATTTTTCAATTTCACGATCAATACCCAATTGTTCTTTCTTGGTGTATTTTTCCAATTTGCCGCTAGCGCGGTCACTGGTTAATTCATTATACTTCTTCACAAGCTTTCTCACTACTTGAAAATTGGTCAAACAACCGCCAATCCATTTCTCACAAACATAAGGCATACCAGCTTCTTCTGCAATCGCCTTAATAGTTTTTTTAGCCTGCATCTTGGTGCCAACGATTAAAATTGTCTTACCTTCTGCTGAAAACTTCTTAATCAGCTCCAAAGCACTTTCTAACATTTTTCGAGATTTAACCAAATCGATAATGTATACGCCGTTTCGAGCGCCAAAAATATATGGCTTCATTTTTGGGTGCCATTTGCTTGTTCTGTGGCCAAAATGCATTCCGGCCTTGAGCATTTGCTCAATTGTTGGTGTGTTCATAGTTTTTTTTCCTTTAATCCTCTACTTCCGGGTATATATTTTATCTATAATTAGCTAAAATACAAGGAATTATTAAATAATAATGGAAGTATGAGTGATTTATTATATTTTTTTAATAAAAATATGGCCTATGTGTAAGCCATGTATATACACTATATAACATTTATTCCACTTGTGTCAATATTGACAGATATCTCCATATGTGATAAATTGAATATTGTTCAGAAAATGTTCTGATCGCCAACAAACACATTTAAAGAGGGTTTTATGAAAAAAACACTGCTACCCCTTGCGCTTTTCGCTCTTTCCAATTTGACCGCATTTTCAATCCACGGCGCCATGGCGTGCGATGCAAAAGATTATCGTCCGCCAAGGCCAATCGCTATTCTTGAAATCAAGAGCGATACGAATATCTGTCTTGCGCAGGGTATCAGCTTCAGAATAATCTCTATAGACGGCAAGTTCTTCATCGACACGCCAAAAATCAACAGCGACGAAGATATCCAAATGACGCTTGAAGAGGGCACCTGGATAATTGCCGAAAAAAAATGGCTCCAAGATGTTTCTATTTAAAAATCAAATCAAAAAATCAAACAAAAACAAACCCTTGCATGCGCGAGGGTTTTTCTTTAACCAGATATTACTCCACCGCCCAAAAGTTCATTACCACGATAAAAGACGGCGCTTTGGCCGATGGCAATCGCTCGCTGCGGTTGCGTAAATTTGACATGATACAGATTATTTCCTTCAGCATCAAGCTCTGCCTTTTCGATTATGCAATCAACTCCCTTGTGACGATAACGAATGACAGCCTCGCAGACAAATGGCAAAACCGGCTCATGCCCAGAAATCCAGTTAATATTTTTCGCAATCAGTTCATTGCGAAAAAGACCGGTGTCATTATAATCATTTACGACGTAGAGAATGTTATTTGCATAATCCAATTTTACCACATAGTACGGACCGGTGCCGCCGATTTCAATCCCCCGTCTCTGTCCAATAGTATACAGAGGCAGACCCTGGTGTTCGCCTAGTTTTTTTTCATTCAAGTCACGAATCTCGCCTGGCTCCAATCTTATTCTGCCTTTTAAAAAATCATTATGCTCGCCTGGCAAAAAACAAACATCTTGACTTTCAGTTTTTAAATTTGGCAAATCAAGTTTTTCCGCCAGCTTCTTCACATCCTCTTTTAGATAATCCGCCAATGGAAAAAATATCTTTTTCAATAAATCTTGATTCAAATTATACAAGAAATAACTCTGATCCTTATTAGGATCTTCACCTTTTAATAATTTGTAAGTCACCTCATCGTCAGACATGCGAAACTCGACATTCTTAATATAATGACCAGTTGCTAGGTAGTCTGCTCCCAGATCCATAGCCCGTTTGAATAATTCGCCGAATTTGATCATCTTGTTGCAACGCACGCAAGGATTCGGTGTCTGACCATCCTGATAAGCGTCGATGTAATAATCAATGATTTCTTTTTGGAATTTCTCTGCAATATTTAGAGGATAGAACTTTATGCCTAGTTTTTCGCACACCAATCGCGCTGCATCTTCAGCCAGCTTGTAATTGTCATTCAAGCGCATATAAATACCAATGACTTTGTAGCCCTTTTGCAATAGTAGATAAGCAGCCACTGCCGAATCTACTCCGCCCGACATCGCTACTGCGACTAGTTTTTCATTATTCTTATTCATGAGTTTAAAAAAAATCCCCAAAACTAAATAGTCTTGGGGATTTTCGAAGAGTTTATCTAAAAAAATTATTTACCTTTCTTTGCAGGCTTCTCAGCAGCCACTGCCACCTCTTTTTTCTTTGGTGCCAAGACATTGACGATTAATTCACCTGGATGACCCAAGATTTCCACGGTTTTTGCAATTGGCAAATCTTTAACGCGAATACTGTCGGCAAAAGTCTTTAGTGTAGCCAAATCAACTTCAACATTTTTTACTAAATCACCGGGCAAGCATTTTACAGTCACTGTTTCTCTATTAATCAACATAGTGCCACCCATTTTCTTTACCGTTTCAGATTCTCCAATAAATAGCAAAGGGATTTCTACAACTACCTTTCGAGTTTCATCAACTTGGTAAAAATCAACATGAGAAATTTCATTCTGCATTCGTGATTTTTGGATATTTTTCACGATAACGCGCGCTGAATCTTTGCCATCAATAGTCAAATTAAAAATTTGAGATTGACCGACTTTGTTGTAAAAATTAACAAAATCCTGCTTTTTCAATTTCAAATTAACATTTTTTGCTTTTGGGCCATAAACACAAGCCAAAATAAAGCCAGAATCTTTGATATTTTTTAAATTTTCCTTAACATCTCTGGTCAGAGCATTAAAAACTAGTTCTTGTGACATACATTTTATACAAATAATTATAATCCGAATACTACAAATCGTATCCAAATACTACAAATTATTATTGAAACTTAATTTTGATAATAAAATAAAAAAATACAAGAATTTCTAATTATTTCGCAAAATTCTTGCTAATTCTCCCTACTTGAATGTAGTTTAACACATTGTTTAAAAAAAATCAATACTTGGTCCGATTTCGAATATTTATACTTTCTGCAATGCCAACCATGATAAAAGTGGAAATAACAACCGAACCGCCATAGCTCAAAAACGGCAAAGAGATGCCTACAACCGGTAAAAGTCCTATATTCATGCCTATATTCACAAACATTTCAATAAATATCATAAACATCATTCCCAAGAGAAAATAAATCGCAAAATCATCATTAGCTCGTTTGATTATTGACACCAGACGAAGAAAGAATACGGCAAAAAAGGAAATAACCAGTATTACCCCCATTAAGCCCAGTTCCTCGGAAATTACCGCGAAAATAAAATCAGTTTGCGCCTCTGGCAAAAACTTCAACTGTGACTGTGAGCCAAAGCCAATGCCACGTCCGAATAAACCGCCGGAGCCGACTGCGATAATTGCCTGAGTAATATTATAACCCTCACCCAACGAATCCTCAACTGAAGGCTGAAAAAAAGTCATGATTCTTTGTTTCTGATATGGCTTAAAAAAAACTAACCACCCCATTACAAAAATCAACGCCAAAATGGCACCGATAACATAAATATATTTCATATCAAAACCAGCGAAGAAAATCATTGCACCCCAGATTGCGAACAAGATCAAGGCTGAACCAAAGTCGGGTTGCTTCATAACCAATAAAACATAAACCGCGCTCGCCAGTCCAGAAACCAGCAAATGCCGCAATGGCTTCATTCTGACTGAATTGACCGAAAAATATTTTGCCAAAAAAATAATCAAGATGATTTTGGCGAATTCCACCGGCTGCAATCGAAAACCGCCAATATCATACCAACCCATGGTGCCTTTAACCGTCGTACCGATTATCAGCACGCCCAACAACAGAATAGCGCCAATAATATAAAGATAATTTCCGAAACTACGAAAATTATGATAATCGATAAGCGATAAAAAAATCATAATTCCCAAGCCAAGCAGTACAAAAATAACTTGCTTTTTAAAATTGCCCAAATCAGATTCGCTCTTACTCAGGGCGATGCTATAAATCTCAGCCAGACCAAATAAAGCTAATAAAAAAACTGAAAAAAACAATATCCAGTCAAACCTTTTTAAATATGAGAATATTTTACCAAACATCTTTACAAATTATTTCACCGAACCCTCTCCTTTGAATTTGGAAAAAACATTATTATTGATAATATTAATATCAGGTACGATTTCTATCCTATCTACTCCGGAAAGCTGTCCTGGAAAAATAATGCTGACATTTTTTTCAAATCCTGAATAAAAATCATTCAAAACGTAGCGATAGACACTTACCAAACGATTATTGGCTGACAGCAAAATCACAAAATCTGCCTCCGCATAATTAAAACTAGTATTATTTTTTACCTTAAAATTAACGGAATTCAAATCAACCTTTTCGCTCAATGAATTTTCACTAGATAAAGAAATGTCCGTGTCGGAGATAATAATTCCATCCAGACGATTACCCCTAAAGACGTTCCAGTTGCCGTATTTGTGCGCGTCGATTCGATGCCAGCGCACAGCAGAAATCTTGAAATCAACTTCACCCGGGCGCCAATCTAGTTCTTTTCCCAAAGCAAGAATATATTTATTAGAGCCAGGCAAAATCGTGACCTTGTTGTTCTCAATCATCTTCTCACCGCTAGTAAATGTATATTCAATCTCAACCCAATGATTAGAATTGGGATTTTTTACCTCCGTTAAAAAGTCGTATCGGCCAGGCAGAAACTCAAAAATTTGCACATTACCGATTTCTAAATTCTTCGGACTAGCATCAACGAAATAATTATGACTAGGAAAAGAATTTTGCGTTATTCGATTAAGAATTAGCGAATCCTGTTTCATTCCAAAGACAAAATAAGCTCCAAATGCAGAAAGAAAGAAGCCCCAAAAAACAACCCCCAAGACAGCTAAAAAAACATTCCGCGCCAATATGAAATTCTGACGATTTTTAATCAACCAAAAACCCCTATCCAAATCTTTGACTGTAACACCTTCCTGATCCTTGTATCTTTCCAAATCGATATTCGGCTCAACCTCTTTTTGTTCAACCTCTTTCTTGCCAACATCCTTTTTGACAATCTTTTTGATTGCCAACTCTTCGGGAGTGAAATGATCGTGTTTATTTTTGAGTAAATCCACAAGCTAACGCAATTACAAATTAAAAATTATCAATTACGAATATATGAATAAAAAAATTCAATCATTTTTAATTTTTAATTCGTAATTTTTAATTGTGTTTATTATACCATATTTGTCAAAGTAAACCAATACTCTGCCCCTCACCCCAACCCTCCTCCACGGCGGATGTACCATCTCCCGCGGGGCGAGGGAGTATACTAACAACCCTTATCCATAGCCAAATTAGCCAAAGCGTCAGCTTCAGTATTTAATTCGCGACGAATGTGAGTGTAAGTAATTTTTTTAAAATTAAGTGTAAGATTGTGAACCCTAACAAATAACGAAGCTAAATCGGCATTTTTTACTTTATATTCACGCTTTAATTGTTTCACCACCAATTCACTATCAAGATAACAATCTAATTCCACCGCTCCCAGTTCCTTCGCCTTTTCTAAGCCAGCCAAAATCGCGCGGTATTCCGCTTGGTTATTTGTCCCGCTACCGATAAATTCCGAAACCTCCGCGATGGTTTCATTATTTTCATTTTTGAGCACTGCTCCGATACCAGAAGGACCAGGATTCCCCCTCGCCCCTCCGTCGGAGTAAATTTTTAGTTTTGTCATATATTATTTAATATCCACAATTATCATTTGAATTTCCGTCCGACCATTAAACTCGTTTAAATTGATATTGTAAACCAAATCAATAATCTGTCCGGGATTCAAATCTTCCCATTTCTTACTCTGACCGAAGCCAAGTGCGTTAATTACGTTTGAATCTTGTTGCTTCAGTTTGAATTTCACGTGCTGACTATCGGAACCCATAAACATCTTATCGATAATCACAGCCCGCATGGTGCTGAATTTCGGCCGGTCATTCCCCTGGCCGAATGGTTCGAAGCGGGCAATATCACTAATCAAGGCTTCATTGATTTCCGCAATTTTTAATTCAGCTTCAATCTTGATACTTGGAGCCAATTCGACATTCTTTAAAAATTCATTAGTATTGGCAATCATCGTTTTTTTAAACTCATCGATTTTTTTATCAGACAAGCTCAATCCGCACGCCATCGGATGGCCGCCAAATTTTTCTAGCAAATCTCCCACATTAGCAATCGCCTCGATCAAGTTAAATTCTTCAATACTGCGACCAGAGCCCTTATAACCATCCTCTACCTTAGTAATTACCAAAGTCGGTTTATAATATTTTTCACAGATACGACCGGCCACGAGACCAATCACACCCTCATTCCAAATCTCGCTTTGCTTTTCCTTGTCCAAGTCAAAAATACCAATCAAAATCTTGTCTTGACTGTCCTTGACCTGGTCATCAACTTGATTAAAAATTTCCACTGTTGCCTGTTGTCTTTGAATATTGCGCTCATTTAATTCCGTTGCCAATTCCAATGCCCTGCCCTCATTCTTCGTAATCATCAAATCAAAGGCGGTGTTGGCGTGATCCATGCGACCAGCGGCATTAATCCGTGGCGCTATTTGAAAACCGATATTCCAAGATGATACCTTCCTATCATCAATTTTTGATGCTTTTAATAATTCTTTCAAGCCGATGCGACGAGAATCCTGCAAAGACTTCAAACCTTCTCGAACTAAAATCCGATTTTCACCTAGCAACGGCACACAATCAGCGACCGTGCCGACAGCAACAAGATCTAACATTCGCTTCTCAATCATCAGCTTCATCTCATCATCTAATTTCGCCTTGCTCAAAATCGCTGTCGCCAGCTTGAAAGCGACACCGACGCCAGCCAAGAATTTATACGGATATTTTTCCGTCGGCATCGACGGATTGATAATCAAACACTCCGGCCAATCCTCGCGATTTTCCGGTGGCATATGATGGTCAGTAATAATTATCTCCAAGCCGAGACTTTTGGCATATTCCACTTCCTCCTTACTACGTATGCCGGAATCGACCGTGATTACCAACTTTGCCTTTTCGGTTAAAATAAAATCAATAGCTTGCTTATTGACGCCATAGCCTTCCTTCACTCGGTCCGGGATATACACGCTTACATCCGCCTTGAGCATCAATAAAAAATCATACAACAAAGACGATGAAGTTACGCCATCGGCGTCGTAATCACCGTAAATAAAGATCTTGTTGCCCGCTTTAATATGTCCAATCACTACCTCAGTCGCCTTTTCCATATCATTAAAAAGAAAAGGATCATTGGCATCGGTATCATAGGTAGCTTTTAATAAATTATCGATATCGGCTTTTTGAGTAAAGCCGCGATTAAAGAGCATTTGCAGAATAACCCGACTATATTCAGGATTATTCTCAATAAACTCCTTGCCAGCCTCTGGCATGAGACGCCATTTTTTTTGCATAGATTAGTTCATGAAAGCCATACCAATAAAGGAAAACAGCATGGAAAAAATCATAATGGCTGCAAAAATCGCCAAAACTGTTTTAATTATTTTTTTTCTTCTTTTCATATGTTATTTTATTAATTAATCTTTTTTATTTTGTCATCCTGAGTGAAACGAAGAATCTATAATACCTTGTTTGCGCACTATTATAGATTCTTCACTGCACTTCATTTCGTTCAGAATGACAAACTCTGCTACTTCCGCAAAATCTTAATAAACGTATCACTCGGAATCTCCACGCTACCCTTACCCATCGCCATCATCTTCTTCTTGCCTTTCTTTTGTTTCTCTAACACTTTGCGTTTGCGGCTCGCATCACCACCATAAAGACCAGCCGTTACATCCTTGCGCATAGCAGACAAACGATCACCGGCCACCACGTGACCGCCGATTGAGGCTTGCAGCTTGATCACAAACATCTGGCGCGGAATCGTTTCTTTCAAAGTCTCGATAATTTCCTTGCCGCGTCGGTTTGCCTCATTAGTATAAACGATCATCGATAATGACTCTACCACTTCCTCGGCTACCATAATATCCATCTTCACTACATCCGCTTCTTGATAACGGGAGTATTCATAATTGATCGATGCATAGCCGGCGCTGATACTTTTTATCTTATCATAAAAATCAGTCAAAATCGTGCTCATCGGAATTTCATAATGAATTACAGCTCTCGTTTCATCAATATATTCTGTCGTCTTGTAAACACCACGACGATCTTGAGCCAATGACATAATCCCGCCAATATATTCCTTCGGTGTGATGATATCCAAATTAACCCATGGCTCTTCGATTTTTTCTATAACCTCACGTGCGGGAAATTGTTGCGGTGTTCGAATAACAATCTCTTCGCCGCTTTTTTTGTAAATCTTATAGGCTACGCTCGGCACAGTCACAATTAATTCCAAGTTGTATTCCCGACGCAAACGCTCTTGAAATATTTCCAAATGCAAAATTCCCAAAAAACCGCAACGATAACCGATACCGAGAGCATCTGATTGCTCCGGTTCGTAAATCAAGGCTGAGTCATTTAATTTCAGCTTATCAATCGCATCGCGCAAAGCCTCGAATTCATTACCTTCTTGCGGAAAAATCCCAGCAAAAACCATCGGCTTTACCTCGGTATAACCCTTCAACGGCTCCATGTCTTTAGCGTCTTTCACTAAAGTAATCGTGTCGCCCACCCGACATTCATTGACGCTTTTAAAACCAGTAATAATATAACCGATCTTGCCCGGCTCCAAATGCTGTGTCGAGAAATAATCCGGCTTCAAAACACCAACATCCAAAACTTCGCTCTCTGCGCGTGTCGCTAATAATTTTATCTTGTCTTTTTTGCTTACTGTGCCATCGATTATGCGCACATAAGCCACCACACCCTTGAACTCGTCATAATTGGAATCAAAAATCAAAGCCCGTAATTTCCCATCGTCGATCAATTTCTTCGGTGGAGAGACTTTTTCAATCACAGCCTGCAAAACTTCCGCCACGCCTTCGCCAGTCTTACCCGAAGCATAAATAATGTCACTTTCATCACAACCCAATAAATTCATGATTTCGTTCTTGGTCTTTTCCTTATCCGCCGCCGGCAAATCAATCTTATTAGCCACGGGAATAATTGTCAGATTCTGGTCTAGTGCCAAATAAAGATTCGCCAAAGTCTGCGCCTGAATCCCCTGTGTTGCATCCACAAGCAAAATCGCCCCCTCAACAGCGGCTAAGCTGCGTGAGACTTCATAAGTAAAATCGACATGACCGGGAGTATCAATCAAGTTCAAAGTATAACCCTGATAATCCATCGTCACCGGCTGCAATTTGATCGTAATACCACGCTCACGCTCAATATCCATCCGATCCAGCAACTGCGCCTTCATCTTCCGCTTTTCCACGGTATTGGTCACCTCTAACATTCGGTCAGATAAAGTCGATTTACCATGATCAATATGCGCAATAATGCAAAAATTTCTGATTTTATCCATACGTGTAATACTGTAATAAATACTAAACAAAGGCGAGATAAAATAATCTTCGCCCTTTTCTCAATTTCTGCATTTATCTTAACTATTTTTTATGTTTTAGTCAAATAATGAAAAAAGTTCAAAAAATTATCCCGACTCCGCAAAATACCCCCAAAACCAATTGTTGTAAATTTATTGCGGCCGCAATTTTTTTACAACAATTAGTAGAAATAAAAAACCCGCTATCGTTTTTTTTGATAGCGGGGTTAATTTTAATATTTTGCCGCGATGGGCATTCTTCTGCCGGAGCCGAAAGCCTTTTTTGTTACTTTCAAGCCCGGAGGCATTTGCTGGCGTTTGTATTCGCTGCGATTGACCATGTTGATGATTTTTCTCACGGTTTCTTCGTCGGCGATTTTTCTCGTAAATTCCCGCGATTCTTTGTCTAATAATCTTGTATCAATTATCCGTTTAATCGACCATCCTTTTTCAATATAGGCTTCCAGAATCTCGTCCAGAACATCATAGGGCGGCAAAGAGTCTTCGTCTTTCTGATCCGGACGTAGCTCAGCCGATGGCGCTTTGTTGATCGTGTTATAGGGAATTATCTCCTTTTCACGATTAATAAAATTCGCCAACTTGTAAACCTTGCCTTTGTACAAATCAGAAATGACTGCGAAGCCGCCGGCCATGTCTCCATAAAGAGTGCAATAACCGACAGATACTTCGGACTTGTTTCCAGTCGTCAGAAGAATCGCCCCTAGCCGATTGGAGATCGCCATCATTATCGCACCACGTGTTCGTGCCTGAACATTTTCCTCAGTCGCATCCCCGGGAATAGTTCCAGGGATATACCAATTAATCTCTTTCTTCAGTGCATCACCAAAGGCGTCATAAATCCCAGAAATAGAAATTGTATGAAACCGAATTCCAAGATTCTTTGCTAAGAGCTCAGCATCATCAATGCTACCTTGGCTTGAAAATTGAGATGGCAGTGCAACGCCCATTACATTTTCCGGGCCAAGCGCCAGGCAAGCAATTGCCGCAGTTACCGCAGAATCAATACCGCCCGAAAGCGCGATTACTGCTTTGGTAAATCCGCTTTTACGGACATAGTCTCTGGTTCCGAGGACAAGGGTGTCCAAAAGATTTTTGTCTGGGTTATTACAGGGAATGTCAATTTTTCTCAACAAATCAACATCAACAATCATCTTGCTTTCACTAAAAGCCGGCGCATAAGCAATGCTACTTTTTTTCCTATCGCTCACACAACTCCGACCATCAAAAACCAACTCATCATTCCCGCCGATTTGGTTCACATACACCACTGGGCATCCAAGATCGGAAGATATATTCTCAATCAACTTCTCTCTCACAATTTCTTTCCCCAAATAGTAGGGAGAAGCATTCAAGGTGACAAGAAGATCGGGATAAACTTTTTTCAGAGCCACTATTGGATCATATTCATACAGTCCATTAGCCATCTCATCATTGCCCCAAATATCTTCACAAATCAAAATGGCAATTCTTTTGCCCTTATACTTGATCAGAGTTGGGGTTATACCCGGATTCGGTTCAAAATATCGAGCCTCATCGAAAACATCATACATTGGCAAAAGATATTTTTGTTGAATGAAGATAACCTCTCGGTTGTGCAAAAAATATGCACTATTACAGAAAGGTTTACCGCATCCTTCAGCTCTCTCGGCAACACCAATAATCAAGCCAACATCGCCAACATCGCTCCGAATCAAATCAAGCTCTCTGTTTTGCTCATCAATGATTTCATCGTTAAAAATCAAATCTTTAATCGGATAACCAAGAAGCGCCAACTCAGAAGTCACTACCAGCTCCGCGCCTTGTCTGCACAGTTCGCGATAACCTTCAAGAATTTTCTTCGCATTCCCGGCCACATCGCCAACCGTAAGATTCAACTGCAACATACCTATCTTCATAGCTCTCCCCTTTCAACTTTCTGCGCTAACTGGGTTCTTCTGGCTGCAAAATCGATATTTGCCAAAATGCCCAGCGTTGCTTTTTTGTCTGTTGGTTTAACAATCGACTTGGAGTATCTCAAAAAACACTATCGTATCAAACCCACAATCGTCTTGGAAATAGGTAACACTTCACCGTTGGGCATTGCCCTTACTTTTTCAACATTGGTTGGAAATGAATCAGTAATCCAAAACTTCTTAAAAAGATCTGGGCTAAACCTTTCCAACGTATTGTCGGGACAGATACCATGCGGAGCAAAAACACTGACTGAGAAAGCACCAGCCTCAACCAAGGCATTTCGACATTCAATCAAAGTACCACCAGTCTGGATCAGATCGTCAACAATCACGATATCCTTGCCGACAGGATCACCCTCTTTGACGGTCACAATCCTTTCATCGCCCCGTCTCACTTTATTGCAAATAACCTTCGGATATGTCGGAAACATTTTGCCAAAGCGTTTATAAGCGCCATCATCCGGAAAAGCAATAGCAATGTTTTCCAAATCTCTTAACTGCCATTTCAACAAATGAACAGTGGACTTCAGTTCCGGTATGACGTTGTCGCCGAAATAAAATGCTTCCTGTAATGCATGGATATCGAAAATTGATATCCGAGCCGGGCCGTCTTTTGTCAATGGAATATCAGAAAGCATCCTCGCCAAAGTCTTGGCTGTCACTATCTGTCCATATTCATCGACCCGATCCATTGTACCGGGAAAGAAGGGCAGTACTACATGTAAAGACTTGGCAAGATAGGGGGAACGTGGCAAAGCGCAAATCACCGCTAACTGCTCAAAGATAACTGCTGGATTGTGAAATGATGCAATGAATACAACATCCCTCCCCTGCACTTCGCTATTGATTGTCGGTTGCGGAAACCCGTCCGGAAAATGATTCCACTCTATTTTGCCAGCTTCAATCTGAAGGCTTGAGCAAAATATATCGCTTACAACATTCTCCATTGACGAGTGACCAAATAACAACTTTCTGGCATCTTCCTTCATAACTCTCCCCTTTCAACTTTTTGTGCTAACTGGGTTCTTCTGGCAGCAAAATCAATGTTTGCCAGGATTCCCAGTGTCGCTTTTTTATCTGTGGGTTTAACCATGACTCTTGTAATTCCTTTTACAGCTTGGGCATGACCATCAGCATAGCCATTGATCTGTCCGCGAGAGCTCATCTCAATCATGATTTCTTGCGGAGTAACCTGATCGCATGGATACGGCCCAGTCGCAACACCGGCAATGTACCAATTTTTGGAATCAAGTGGCAAAATTGCCCCGCTCCCGTTTGTCTTCAGCGCGAATGCCGTGCTACCCTGAGGCGTAGTAACAACCACGCCGTTGCCGGTAACATTTCTTACCGGAAAATGATTCAAAGATCCGGTGATTTTAAAGCTGACATAGTCAGCGATGTCCCCACCGCAGATAACGTCGTTAAATGCATAAAAACTTTTTTCTTTTCCTCGTTTTGTGGTAAATATCACCTTGAGCAATCGCACTTCAAAGGTGTTTATCTCATCTCGTGTCACAGGAATCTGATTGATTTGCTCAATAGGATTCAGCAAAAATCCGACAGTTCCGCGATTAACACCAACAAAGATCTTTTCTTCGTCGATTTTTTCACGAACACTTTTCATAAGCGTTCCATCGCCACCGACAACCAAATAAGCATTAGCCCGAGCTTCGTCCATGGTTACAACGCCCGCCGGAATCATATATCTTTCCACCCAGGTACGCACGTCATCTCCTCGCTCAGCCCCCTTGTCTCCTCGATTCGGGAAAAGAGGATAATACAAAAGTTTCTCACCATAGTCTTTCATGATCTGTCTCCTTGTAAATTTATATTCAGTTGTAAAGATCAATCTCCTTTTTAAAATCGTCTATACTCATAAACAATTTTAGTAAAGAGGCTTGATGGGAATATTGCTATTCCCATCAAGCTTGATTTTTTTATGTCCCGTGAATGATTCGCGGAACTCTTTCGACCTCGCTCATGAGATCGTCATTCGTAAACCGCGGTCGGCTGATTGCCTGCCAATCATTACTGGACTTGCTCAAATCTGTCGGACAGATGGAGCGCATCCAATTCAAATTGGCTTCCAGGCGACCAGACACCGGATCCCTTCTGGTGTAGTGCAAAATCTGACAATTATTGATTTTGTCGTAAGGATTTTCCGACTTGTCCAGGCGACAATACTCTTGCTGAGTCAGCCGCTCAAGCTTAACACGGAAACTCCACATGACCTCGCCATGACAAACGATAATCACCCTCTTGTCAGAGCACTCCCGATGCAAAGTATTCAGAATCCAGTTGATTCGCAAACACACATCGGCCATGCATTCGCCGCCGGGAGGAGCATGGAAAAATCCATCACGCTCTCGTCGATTCATCTCGTCCAAATACTTGGTATACTTCTCCTCCTGAGACATGACATCGAGTTGACCCCAGCTCCTTTCACGAAGAAAGAAATCACGATACCAGGTGGCCTGATCAAGATTCAACAAGGCTGCCGTCTCCATCGCGCGCAAGTATTCCGATGTATAACAACGATCGAAGTACGGACGGATATTTTTTCGTATCCATTCGCCAGCCACGATCGCCTGTTGCCTGCCTTTGTCAGTGAGGCGCCAAAGCGAACTATGCCGCTGCATAAATTCACCATCAAACGCGCTATGATCCCCAGCTCTTGAACGCTTATTGGCAACATTGCCCTCGCTTTCACCATGTCGCACCAACACAAAATCAATCGGCATTGTCATTGCATGACCCTCACTTTGTGATTGCTCTTCTTATCGTCTGATATCGATCAAAAATTGCCTGAAATCAAAGTTTTTTTCACTTTCAAATGTAATGCAAATTACATCACCCTCTGCAAATAAACTTGGATAAAGTGCCGCGGTTGCGTGCATGCGCACTTTTCTTAGTCCGCAAAAACATGTGCACGCTCCATGCGTTCCATATTCTTTGATCCAAGAAGTCTCATCTACAAGCTCTCCATTATTGCAAGCTATGAGCTTGCCACCTTCAAATGGATAAGCATTGAGGTTGTCGAAATAGACACCGTTGAAATTAAAAACTAACAAGCCACCGATCCTAACGACCTTAAAAATAACCTTATTTTCCATAATAAGTCCTCCTGGTGTTATATTTTTTTTAAAGAACATTTTTTCACTTCAATTACCGATCGCAATCAGTAATTAGAGTAAATGGCGAAGGAAAGATTTTTAGTCTCCCTTCGCCGGAAAAAATCAGTGAACAGTCGGACATTCGCTCATTTCATCCGACATTTCTGCAACCCAGACCATATTTCTCAGCTCACTTTCCGTCACCGGCTGGGTCAAGATGAAATCGAGGGAGACATCATTCGCAAACCCCTCAAAGTTAGCAGTCAGATTAAAGATATAACCGCACAAGCTGCCGATATTGCCGACCTGATATGAAGAAGTCATGACCCCTTCGACTCCGTCACCTTTTATTTTTTGCCGGTTGATACCCTTGAACATCATCGCCGATGCAGTCAATGTGATCGCATCGAGTATTTCCCGTGAAGAAAACACCAAACCGCAACCCCTCACCTGCAAGCTCGCTATCCGGTTCAACATAACCTTCTCCTTATAGTATTTTTAATACAAAGAACATTCTCCTTTTTAGAACCGTCTATCTTGATAAACGATTCTAGTAAGGGGGCAACCGAGGGAGAGATTTTTTTCTCCCTCGGTTGCCCGTTCAATCAATACACACACTGCTCATCAAGGGTTACCGTATGGCCGAAAATCTTCTTGAAAAGTTCGATATCCGCCAAGCTGCCCATTGCTTTCGCAAGGTTGTCGCTAAGCTTTACCGTTCCCCAGCCATTCGCCTTAATGACTTTTACAACCATAGACAATGGAGCCAGACCCAGATCATTGGTGAGGTCTGTGCCCCAACCGAAGACGACTTGAATCCTGTCCTTGAACCGATTGCCGATTTTCAGGATGTTCTCGATATTCAAGCCATCACTGAAAACCAGTACTTTGGTCTTCGGACTGATGCCGTGGTCTTCATAAAACTTGATCGCTTTTTCACCGAACTCAATCGGATCGCCGCTATCTTGCCTTAAGCCACGCCACATCTTTGCCATCGCCCTGGGCATATCCTTAAAAAAGAAATCAGTGCCATAGGTATCGGTCAGAGCGATGGACAACTTGTCGCCATACATTTCCCACCAATATTTCAGTACGGCGCGATGAGAATCCTTAATGGCCTTGTTCTTATCCTTGCGATCACGATAGATACCGCTCATCACCATATACATCTCATGAGCAAAGGTACCGACGGGAGTGATCCCCAGTTTCATCGCCAGGTAAACATTAGAAGTCCCGATTAACTGCTGGGGCACTTCTTTTTTCAACTTATTGACGACATAATATTGCCAGGCCGCACTGAATCTGCGCCTGGTTCCGAACTCCAAAAATCTGACCCAGAAATTTTCTTTAAGGATTTTGATTTTTTCATTCAGACGCCGTCTGCCCTCTTTATAGACAGCTGCCTTCTGAGCATCCGTCATCAAAGCCAACAAAGCGCGATAATACAACTCATTCATAATGCTCAGAGAGATCGTCTCCCAGAGAGATACCTCCGGCCAATTGCCAGCGAATTCAATGACAAACTGGCCGTCTTCCTCATGAATCTTATACTCGGGCAACCGTAACCCACCTAGAAAACACAGAAACTTCGTCTGAAAAAGACCTAAGGTTGCAAGATAATCAATCTCCGGCCCCCTGAAGTACAATTTCCGCACGTGGTCGAATTGTTCACGAACATCCTTCAGTTTGACGATTTTCGCAATCTGCACTTTCTTCGTCCGATTTTTAAAGCCGAATATGACCTTGATAAGTCGGAAGTAATAAAAGGCAAACTGGATCATCGTCAACTTATAGATGTCCAGGTCAAGCAAAGATTGTATGATCCATTTTCTTTGTCTCATTCCACTTTCTCCTTATCGAATTTCAAATTTATCGCAAAAGTCATTGGCGACTTGCAAGATTTCGTCCTTCCGCCACAGCCCATCAATGAGATGTTGCGGAAAAATATCGGCACCATTGAATGCGCCGAGCAATCCCCCCACCATGGAAGCATTGGAATCAGTGTCACCTCCAGCGTTGACTGCATCATAAAGCGCTTCAATACTCCTCGGGTTTCGAATAAAACAAGCGAACGAAAATGGCAATGAATTTACAACATAGCATGAGGCATCACCAAACCGTTGCGCCAATTTCTCTGAACTCAAACTCCTCAGTTCCTGAAGATTGTTTGAAATATATTCCAGCTTTCCCGCCATTTCATTATAACCGCTATCAGCGACTTCTTCTCTTCTTTTCAATTGAATATTTTTCAAAAAACTTTCTTCAGACCACTGATGCAAACACCCAAAAATTAAGAAACTCCATTTGACACCCGACACGCAGCCAAGTGCTGAATTATGAGTCATTTTGGCAATAATATTAATCTTGTCAAAAACATAACCATGACACATATTAAGCATTTGTGAAAATTCTCGCCTCTCAGAATGATTTCTGTAGATTTCATCAATAAGAGTGACCATATACGCGCCAATCGGAGCAATCTTCATCGCCACCCCATTGCCAGCACCACCGGGATTACCAGACTTAGACCAATGCACACCTGACTCAATTCTCTTTACCGATTCTAGCGTGCTACGACCCCAGCCGATAGTTGTATCATTCATAGCCAGAACATGCTTTGCGGCAATATCATCAAAATCAATATCGCCCTTCTCAGTTAAAGACTTGGCAATCGCCAAGGTGAGCTGAGTGTCATCAGTCCACATCCCTGCTTCCAATTTTCCGCCATACCATTTATGTGTGGCAGGCGGCGGCAAGTATGTCATAATCCTGCCGTAGTCTTTTTCAATTCTATTGAAAGTGAAAGTTTCTACGGGCATACCCAGAGCATCACCAATGGCAACGCCCAAGAACATACCAATGATTTTATCACGTAGGTTGTTCATGCTTTTCTCCTTAGGAAATTATTTTCAAAGCATCAATCAAAATTTCATCATGATGTGCGAACGCCAGTTTCGGACTTCCGCCTCTTCTGGTCAGATTCCAAACAAAAATGTCTTGCGCATCATCGCCAGCTTTAAGCTTGGCGGCGAGACTTTCTTCACTTAGCTCTTCGTCGACATCAATGACAAATGCGTAGGCCGTTGTTTCATAAACTCTTTTGTAGCCAGTCGTTGATAATTCTTCATCCCCTGAAGCGTGGTAAGTGCCAACCAGCTGAACATATGAGTATTTTTCAATGTCGCCGATGACAATCTTAGCGCGAAACTCGCGCAGATTGATGATCTTTTTCACATCATTCATAATGACGTCATTACAAACAACAACTTTCAAGCCAGACTCTTCTTTTCCTTCACTGATAATTGTCTCGGCCGCGGAAGCAAAATGATATCCTTTGACGTTTCTAAAGCCACCGATCAAAGCAGGTTCCCCTTTGCCGGGATTGTTCTTGCGAATAATCCCGATAAAGAATAGCTGTCCTCTCTTATCTCGAACAAATGGAAGCAAATCAGCCGCTAGACCAGGTTTGGGATATACAAGTCGACCAATGAAGTCAATCTTATAGACTCCGCGTTTATGACTCGTTATACCAACAACATCGCCATCCGGTCCAAATTTCCCCCATTGACTGTATTGTTCTTGGACGATACTGGTAATATCATACGAGCAGAGCTCGCCGGGCTTAATTGCCGGCTTAACAAGCTTTCGCTTATTAAAACAATCGTCAACATCAATCTCCACGGTCGGTGCTTTGCTTTCTCTTTGCAGATCATCAAGACAATAAAGTCTCTCTCTTAAAAGCTGACCGTTTTTACCAAACAATAAAAATTGTTCCATCGTCTCTCTCCTTTTCTGGTGTGTGTATTCTATTGTAAAGAACTTTCGTCTCAATATTATTATTAAAACGAGAAAGCTTTATCCAAATTTCTTTCGATAAAATTTTCTAAGGGAGGAGTCGATATCTTGACTCCTCCCGATTTTTTAGCAGACAACTTTCATTGATTTTTGAATATTATCGTCAAAATTGAAAATTCTTATTTCGTCCGTATCGTCATTTCGAAACAAGAACGGCACATCGTACATGCCATATTTCATTCTGATGATATCGGGCGCCGGAAACGGAAAATCTTGTTGCTTCACAAGGCCTTCCTTCTCGCCACCATCAACCTCAATGACTTTATGTCCGACTCCCACTCTTTTGAGACGGAAATGCAAGCCTTCGTCATTCCCATCATCCTTGTACGCCTCGCCTTTGTCTTTTTCATACTCCAGAGAAACAAAAAGTTTGGAATTTTTGGAAACATCGAGACCATAAATATATCGCTGTCCCCTTCTCTTCGGAAAGATGATGTTCATGGACAATTCACAGCTGTCAGCGATGCCATCATCATAGGCAACGACAAGCTTATTTTCATTGACCATCTCGATTTCGCCGTCGGCATCAAGCAACATGTATCGATACTCAAAAAAATGTCTCTGACTAAGATCATCAAAAATCAAGGCACGGACATCTGCCCCGTTGTCCAGGGCGAATCTCAATTGGAATTCTCTTGCCGGCGGCATCGTCTTTTTACTCATTTCTTCCTCCGTCTAGTTTTTTTTATTAACTGCTAAATTTTATTTATTTAATGAGCATTCGTTTTAATTTTATTATTAAAACGAGAAAGCTTTATCCAAATTTCTTTCGATAAAATTTTCCAAGTTATGCCGAAGGCACTAACGCAGTCCGCCTTGGGCGCCTTAGTAACTAAACAGCAAAATTTTTATTTATTCCGCCCAAGGCGGGTTATAAAGAAATTAAAATTACTTTATGATAAATTTAAGTTACCAGGAAGGAAAAGCGATTTTCTGCTTTTCCTTCCTGGATTTTTTTTGTTACTTACGGCAATGAAACCGCGATATCTTCTGCGAGAATAATGCCGCTTTTTTGCATCATGGTCAATGCCATATGATGAAAAATCTCAGCCGGGTGTGCCAAGGCCGGAACGCCGATTTCAAGCGCCACCTCAATCGGAAGATCATAGGTCGCGCATGCATCAGGAATCGCAACGACGTTTTGCATCATTTGCAATTGGCGCATGTTTTTGACAGACATCAATGTCAATGCATATTCCAAGACGCAGATATCTGTGCAAAATCCGACGATAATCGGAATCTCGATCTGATTTGAAACAATCCACTCGATAACGCCATTGCCACCGCCAAACCGCATCGTGCCAACAAGGGCATTGATGCAATGCTTGGCTGAGTCGGTGACACCCGGTACGCCATTAAGCCACTGCAACTCAGGAACCAATAACTCTTCGCCAGTGCCACGGACACAATGAGCCGGATATGGATATTCCGGAGTGTCCTCAGAGTGGATATCCCTCTCGGTCAAAACCTTGCCGCCGATGCTCAAAATATTGTGCGCCATTCTATCGATTTTTGAAATTGCCAGATCTATTCTGGGATCGGCGCCTCTTGGTGCCAAATTGCCCATGCCTGGCGTACAGAAACCATTAACGGCATCAATGATAATCAGGCCAATTTTCTTACCCTGAGCATCGAAAGAATCCTGAACAGCTAAGGGAACATTCTTGCTCAATAAATCCAACATCATCTTTACATCATTCTTGTTTTCAGTCATTGACCTTCTCCTTGTCTTACTATTTGTTTTCCAGAAAATATTTCCCGAACTCCCGAAGCATTCCGTCTTCCAGCGAACTGGTCAACAGAAACTCGGCATGTCGTTTTACTTTTATTTCAACCAAGACGTTGGCAACGCCTGGAAGAGGCTTGCGTGACACCCTGCAATGAAGCGAAAGTTCCGAATCTTTCAACACGTCCAACATTGAGACATATTCCCTTAATGACATTTCACCCTGAACAAGACAGAATTCTTGTTCTTTTACGACTGGCCTCTTTTGACGAGCATTGGCTCTCCATTTTTCCCTTCTCCTGCTCATGGCTTTATCCTTTTTTTGTTTTAATAAGATAAGATCAAATGAATCTCAAAGCCTCACGCACCATATCGGTTTGCTGATAAGCTAAACCACGATCGAGCGCATAATCAAGCGTCCTGAAAGCTACGCTCTCCAGGTCAGACCTGGACAGAATGCGGCTATCGAACTGTTCCGGTCCGCAATCAAGATGAATGCAAAACACTTGACTGGAACCGCCTTCATTGCCGCCCAAGTTAGGATCGGTCGTACTGAAAAGCTTCGCGAATTGCATCACACCGATTACGGGTTGGCGACCATGCACGATGACATGCGCCGGTTCGAGATAGCGATTCATGATATCAATTCGCAAACCGGTTTCCTCTTTGAACTCACGCACAGCGGCATCCATGGGATTTTCATATTCGTTTATCGCCCCGCCGGGAATCGCCAAATAGCCGGGAAAGTTTTCCTTTTCCTTTTTGCGAAATCCGCAAAGCAGTAAGCGACCATCATCCTGTTCGACACCCTTGCAAGTGACAATCAAGTCAACTGCTTGCCGACCGGGAATAAAATTCATTCCCCTGTCATCAAGCGCTTCTCTGATGCCGGCAAAGCCACCGACGTGACCCATCAATTCCATAGTTCCCGTTGCAGCGATCGTTTGGCACAGCTCATAATCATTCACGCTAATTGCATTGCGCAAATCAGTTGCATGATATGGAACTTCGTACTCTTTCGGCAATTCAGTCTCGGGATTGACCAGCTTGAACGGCAGTTTGATTTTTCTTTTTTCAATCTCGCCGATAATCTGCTCGAAATTTCCCGTCACCAAAGCTTCGACATTCTTGATGCCTGGAATCGAAGTGACGTGTTGCCACCAGCCTTCCCAGTTATCCTTGAAATCTTGCAGATGAACGAATGTGACCCGCGACATATCCACGCCAGCGTTCACCAAACTGCGATGAATCATTTTTTCACGCAGAAATGCCAACAACGGATGTCGTGATGTGCCAACTTCGTAACAACTACCGATACCGATGATCAATTTTTCATACTCACGCAAAAGCCACAAAAAAGTATTGATATGACCCTTGTGTGGCGGACTGTAACGGCCGATTGTAAATGCTGTTTTTCGCTTCATTTCATTCTCCTTATCTTATTAAAACTTATGTAAAGAACGTGCGTTAAATTATCCATTTAAGCAAAAGAAATTCGGCCAACTGATATTGGTCGAAACGCTTTTAATAAAATTAAAAAATCATTTAAATTTAGCACAAAAGAGTTAATTTGTCAAGGAAAGAAGGTTTTATGCTTCTTTCCTTGACAGGTTGAGTTTTAAAGAACAATTTTTTGTTTAATGTTGGCTAATTACCGAAGCCGCCCATTGCCATTTGGCTGAAATTGACCGCGCTCTGGCTGGCCCGAACCGCAGATTGAGAAAACACCTGAAAGGCCTTCCTGATTTCCGCTTGATCGTTGGCCGGAGTCAGAATCCACTCATCGCGGATACCCATTTCCCGAAAAATTTCCCGGAAATCGGTATTACCATCATCAATTCCCATCGCAGCGATGATGTGATTTTCAGCTCGGAGCATCGGGTCCACTACGGCCTTGACCATGGCTGGATTCGCTCTCACAGAGTGGACATCATCCCCGTCAGTAATAATCAGAGTAATCGTTCGAGCTGGAACACCGTTATCAGCAAATTCTTTTGTCTTCGCCAGAACGGTTCCCAACAGGACAATTGCCTGATCATACAATGGCGTACCCTTGTTGGGATTGTAGTTCAGATTATCCAATCGAATTGCCTGACTGATTGCCACATAAGGAAATAAAACTTCCCCATTCAAGTAGCGAGTATGCGCCAATACATTGTCCTGTTGCTTAGATGCCATCAGAGCATCCAAAACCAGATTATGTCCATCGCGAACATTCTGTTCGTTTTGAGCACTGGCGATAGAACCGGAATCATCTGGCATTATGGTTAGCAAGACAACATCACTGGCCTCCACATCATCGACGCTCACGCCGAGACCAGCTTGGATCTGGGCGCCGATATCAACGACGGTCAGGGCATTCATCGCATCCTGAGTCAGATCGCCATCATCGACAGCGGACTGGAACAGATCTTTTACACGATTATTTTTGCTCACTTTTCTACCTCCGTTTTTTTTGACTGAAAAAGTAAATTGTCAGCTTTATAATTTCCGAAGAAATTATAAAGCTGACTTCGGTGACATGATTGTCCTACAGATTGATTCCCGGCCAATCTTCGATCGGATCGGTAGACTTCACGATATTCATACCCGCATCCCGGAACTTCTCGAAGGCCTCGTTGGCCTGATCAGTGAAATCAATGATGCCGGGGACGACTACCGGAGAAGTGCAGTCTTCCATCAGGTAAACCTTCTTCGCCAGCTTATCGTCAGCAGCCAAAATTTCATTCAGCAGATCGGCAATGGTCCAGGCAACGCAGTGACTCTTGGCCTGACCGGCGATAACGACGGCGTCGTAGTTCAGAAGCTTTTTGATGAACTTTTCATTCTTCTGAGCAATCGGCCGCCCCTGATCATCAACCAGAACCTCCGGTCGCAGAACAGAGTAGTTCTCAGTCAAGGGATTACCACCCTTGATCTCAAAACCGGTCTGAGAGTTGCGGACGATGTTGTGGAAAAATAATGCTTCTTCCACAGATGCTACCAATGCGTGTCCGATACCGCCCAACATGGCGTGGAACGGCCAAATGATCAACGGCAACTTGCCGTCGTCAGTCAGCTTCTTGACGTAATGCATGGCGTATTTCTGCAGAGCGAGGTAGTTACCACCGGCCACAGACTTAGCCACCGCCGGATTGACTTTCCACATCCCCTTCAAAACATCGTCCAAGGCGATGATGGTCATCGGCGCCGGATGTTTTCCGGCATCGTTCATCCAGAAAAACTGGTGAAAGATTTGCATCGCAATATGGGTGTCCATAGTCGGGTCAATCTCGGTAATAACACCGAGGTTCTTGTAGATGAATTCGCACAGGCGACGATTGTCGTCAATCGCGCCGGTTCCAGTCTGGCCGCCGACAAAGAGCTCGAAGTCTGGCAGGCAAAAAGTGTTTTGCACATCAATCGGCATCACGCAGATTTTGAATTTGTCCTTGGCTGCCGGCTGAACGGCATATTGTTGCCGCCAAGACAGTGCGTCCTGAAACCGGTTCTCATAAGGCACTCTACGGACTGTGCCGACTTGGTCAGCCTGGAAAAAACCGGGAACTGGCAGTTCATACTTTTTCATGATCGTGTCTCCTTTTGTTGGTTGATAAGATAATTATTACGCGATTTTCAACAGCTTGATTTCTTTTTGGCTCACTACATACAATCCTTCTTGGCTCAAGAATAAATGGCAAGAAGTATCGACAAATGGTTCAGTGTCGGGAAAAGTTTTCGTCTTGGCAATCTTATTGCCGATTACTTCGACTTTCACAATCCCCTCGTCTGTCGCCGCCAATAAGAAATTTCCGGCGACGCACTTGCCACGCAAGACAGACAACCAATCGTTTTCGTCATCGAGAGTATATTCACAACTTGCTTCAATCTCCCCCGTGCGTAAAATAACGACGCAGTGGTTGATTATTTTTCCCTGGTCTTTGAGACTGGCCATAAACCAGCATCTTTTTTCAGTGAAAAAGCAAGTGGAATCCAAAAGCTGTCCGCGCAGTTTCGGCAATTTGACATTGTCATTGATTCCGCTCCGATCAGCATCAAAGACGAAAGCGACGTTTAGATTACCGGCTCGGTAAAGACCGAAACCGAAGTGAGCGCCGACCCAGAACAAAGTCTGGTTGGCCAAAATGCCGCCGATATACTCATTGCCATATCGGCCATCTCTGACCAATTGCTCGTTCTGAATAAAAAAGCGATTGTTCTCATTGGCATCGAACACCGGCAATATGCCATAGCTATCGGTTGCGATTCGCTCTGCAGGTGCCCCTTGTTTCAAGATGACCACTTGGCCATTTTTTCCCAACAGGGTTTTATTGCCCTGCAAGCGATACCGCACCCGCGGATCCAGTTTGCCTTCCAAAACAACACTGCCATCCTCTCGCTTGAATTCCTCCTTTTCATAATGAAGCCACTTGAGCTTTTTTTCCTGATAAGCCGCGAAAAGAATCTGACCGTCGGTTTTAAATACCAAGGTCGAGACCACATTCCCGCGAACGACGACGGTTTGCTTGATTGCCGCCGGAGCGACTTGCAAACATTCCGGACATTGGCTCCGAGCATGCTCCATTCCACAGACGGTGCACTTGGTCCAGCGCATATTTTCCAAGATATTTTTCGGAAAAAGACCGCGCTGGTCAGTAACGAATACGCCGTGCAAATAGTGAAGCATGTCGTCGGGAAGAATTTTGTAGTGAACTGCCGGCTTCGGATACATCACCTCCGGGTCAAAAATAGTAATGCGTTTTTGCCGTCGCTCGGTCTGATTGGCTTTTTTGCTTTTATCCTTCGGCCGATAAATCCCTCCATAGGGATCAACGAACAAAAGGCATTGCATCAGCATAACCGAATAAGCATACCAGTCAGACTCTTGCTGATACGGATGAGCCAAAGCCATTTCGTTAGCCTTGGGATCGCACAGTAGAGGATCAAGAAATTTAACCGTAAACATCCGGCAGTAATAATCGGCAAATTGAAAGCTGTCCGCATCAATAACATAGGCCCCCTCATCCTTGACCAAAACATTCAGGTCGTTGAAATCGCCGATGACGATTTTTTTTGCATGCAGATCTTGAACCGTTCGGAAAAGATCAGTGAATATTTTCACCACCGCTTCATTAGAAATGCCGAGCTGGCGAAAACTTTTCTGGGCGTACTGGAACAATGGTGCAACGTCTTTTAAATATCGCATGGTATAACCGACGATATTCGCGTTGCTTTTGTCCATTGCCAATTCCAACGGCGTAATAACGCGCGCTGGCAAGTTTTTCGGGAAAGCTCTCAATTTTTTCTGATGCTCTTCCAATTTGAACTTCGCAGCCAGTTGTGCTGCCGACATTCCCAGATAATCGGGATGGCTCGGTGACTTGAACAATTTCAAGACCTTGCCATTGCCGATTTTAAAGACATCCGCTTCACCACCTTTACCGACAGAGTTTTTCGGATTCAAAGCCGTTCTCTGCCCGTTGATATAGACATCCATAATATTCACCTCCTCGTCTTGCGAGTAATCAGGAGCCAGTTATTTTTCGACGCACTACAACCAAGGTCGTGTCGTCGAGTAACAAACCGTTTTCTTTTTTTACTTCGGTTATTGAGCTGGAAACATTTCGCAGATACTTAACCGAATCAATGTTAACGGCGGCCAGCCTTCTTCGCACCATATCAATGTTGCGAAAATACCTATCCTCAAGCCAAAATTGATTCAATTCCCCCACGAGCAATTCCTTGCCAGGTAGATTCTTATCAGCCGAAGCGATAAGGTCATCAGCGCCATCTGTGCCAATTAGTAGACACTCTACATCGTCTGTCTTGGCCAGATAATCAATCTTGAACTGTAAAAGTTCAGGATTGTTCTCACCCAAGGAAGTATTGGTTATGCCATAAACGATGTAAGGCGGTGCGTTATTGGGAAATGGCCCGAGTTTTTTAATCTCGCCATTGATAACCACGACGCCGTCGCCAAGAGAAAAAACTATTGTTTCTTTCTCGGTAATAACGAAGCCCACCAAAGTGAAAAGAAAATAATCAACCACCGTCTGACTGAAGCTGCCACCGAAGTTTTTTACCAAAGCCTGCAATTGAACCAAGAAGTTCAAACGCACCTCATCCAAAACTCGCGGCAACGATGTGCAGCCCAGATTGATATAGGTCCTGATCATCTCCGCAATCAAACGAGAACCCAATTTCGCCCCGACTTCGCTATGCATACCGCTACCGCATCCATCGGACACGATACCGATAATCAAATCGTCTTCAGCACGGAAATAAAACGCATCCTGATTATTTTTACCGTTCGCTTTATGTACCCGTCCCGTAATCGTCCCGCCCGCTATCTCAAATGCATTTTTCATCATCTTATCTCCCAGTATTTTATTTTATTGTAATGAACAAAGCCCTGTCTCATTATGAGCAGGGCTTTGTCGAAATACTTTCCTAGTATTATTAAATGCGACTAAAACAACACTAGAGAAAGAATCTCGAGAAAGCCTTCCTCCCTCGCCACGCCGTAGCTTTAGCGAAGGCGGGTCTTGCCACGCAATATTTTAAACGTAAGCAAGTCTCACTTCGCAATAGCTATAACTAAAGCAAGTTTTTTGTCGCATTTATAAATTGTAAAATTACTGTGTTGGAAGAATTGAAGTGTTAATCCAATTCTTCCAACTTTTTTGTTTTTACTCCCTCGCCCCGCGGGAGAGGGTTGGGGTGAGGGGTAGTCTACCGAGACGCTTCGATTGCCCGATGAATTCGACATTCAATCCTCTCCTCCCAGGTTTCTTTTTGTCTTTCAGCTTGCAATCGCCGCAGCTCCTTGCCCCTTGGGGAAAAATCTACTTTGATGATTTTTGCCTCCACTTTCCTACCTCCTTGTTTTATTTTTTTAATGTGTAGTTATTACACTAACTAAATATAAAATTTTTTACAATATCTCTATTATCTGCGGTGACTTCTTGATAAATTTATAGAAGGCCGCTGGTCTGCTTGCTCCGCCCGTTGTCTGCCTATCTGTTTTCTTGATCATATTCAATGACAGAATCTTTTTTCGGAAATTACGCTTATCCATCACCTCCCCCAATATGATTTCATAAGTCCTTTGCAGGTCAGTTAGGGTAAATTCGTTCGGTAATAGGCTGTAAACGATATTCGTATAGCTCAATTTTGCCTTTAATCTAGATTGCGCCTTTCGAATAATGTCCTTATGGTCATAAGCCAATTTCGGCAAATCCTTAATTGAGAACCACTGTACTCCCTCATATTCCTCCGTAGTCTTCAAGCTCAAACCTTCATTTGGCATAAGGGCAAAATATGCGGTCGAGATAACTCTCCCTAATGGATCCCTGTCAACTTCGCCAAAGGTGTATAATTGTTCCAGGTAAACATTCTTGATTCCAGTCTTATTGAACAAATGTTTCTTGGCCGATGAATCAAGCGACTCTTCAACTCCGACCAATCCCCCCGGCACTGCCCACATCTCCTGAAAAGGTTCTTTCTTCATTTTGATCAATAGAACCTTCAAATCATTATCCTCAATCGTAAAGATTACTATATCCACCGCCACAATCGCGTTTTTAAAATTTTTCCAAAGTTGTTTCATATCTTTAATTTATTTTCTTACTTAGTGTAAGTATAACACCATCATATATCAGATTTCAAAACTTGTCAAGGGTTTTACAAGAGTGTTAATTTTATTTAATATTGGGCAATATAACCCCATCATCAAAGACTTCTTTTTTTGAATTTAAAAAGTTAGTGTAAGTTTTACACAATTAGTCTTAAGGTGCCGCCCCCCCCTGTTAAAACTCAAATGAAGGCTAAAAGACTTAATATGTCGATAATAACTATTATTTTTTCAATTAATCTTGATTATTTAACTAAATACTGCTAAAATAATAATAATTTTTAAAAATAATTTATATAAATAAATATGAAAGCAAACGAATTACGTCAGAAATATTTGGACTTTTTTCGGTCCAAGGGCCACACTATCATCCCGAGCGAATCTTTAATTCCGCAAAATGATCCAACCACTCTATTTACTAGCTCAGGCATGCAACCCTTAGTCCCCTATCTCATGGGTGAGAAGCATCCGATGGGCACTAAATTAACCAATTCTCAAAAATCATTCCGCTCCGAAGACATCGAAGAAGTTGGCGATAACCGCCATAATACTTTTTTTGAAATGCTTGGCAATTGGTCTTTGGGCGATTATTTTAAGGAAAAACAGATTCCCTGGATGTTTGAATTTCTAATTGACGTTGTTAAATTAGATCCAAATCGACTATATACCACTGTTTATCGTGGCAACGAAGAAATTGGCATTGAAAGAGATATGGAATCAGTTAATCTTTGGAAAAAACTTTTCAAAGACAAAGGCATCGAGGCGATTGATGTTGACTTCGCGGAGGACAAAGGAATGCAAGGTGGCAGAATCTTCTATTATGGCGACAAGAAAAACTGGTGGTCACGTTCCGGCATTCCAGCCAAGATGCCCGTGGGCGAAATCGGCGGTCCGGATAGCGAGATGTTTTACGACCTCGGCGCTGATTTAAAGAAACATGAAAGCTCACAATGGAAAAATGAACCTTGCCACGTGAACTGCGACTGTGGTCGCTTTATTGAAATCGGCAATAACGTCTTCATGGAATTCCGGAAAACAGAAAACGGTTTTGAAAAACTACCCCAAAGAAATGTTGACTTCGGCGGTGGCTTAGAAAGAATCTTAATGGTGGCCGAAGGTAAGGATAATATTTTTGAAACTGATTTATTCGTAAATATCTTAAATAAACTGACCGTACTCTCCAACGGCAAAACCTACAAAGAAAACATGCATGCTTTTGAAGTTATTTCTGACCACTTGAAAGCGGCCACTTTTATCATGGGTGATAATAAAGGAATTGCCCCAGCCAAGAATGACCAAGGTTACATCGTACGCCGTTTAATCAGACGCGCTATTCGCTATGGCAAGCAAATTAATATTAACAAGAATGATTGGACAAAGGAAATCGCGCAAATAGTGATCAGTGATTACGGAGATACTTTTATTGAACTTGAAAGAAACAAGAATTTTATTCTTACAGAAATGTCCAAGGAAGAAGAAAACTTCTCCAAGACGGTAGAAAAAGGCTTAAAGGAATTAGCTGACATTTCTACGGAGATAACCGGAAAAATCGCCTTTGATCTATACCAAACCTACGGCTTCCCACTTGAAATGACTGAGGAAGAGATTGCTAAGCAAGGAAAAACTATTATTAATAAAGACGAATTTTATACTGAACAGAAAAAACATCAAGACCAATCCCGCACCGCCAGTGCCGGCATGTTCAAAGGCGGTCTTGCTGATCAAAGCGAGGAAACCAAAAAACTCCACACCACTGCTCACTTACTCTTAGCCGCACTCAGAAAAGTCCTAGGCGACCACGTCGTCCAGCGCGGTAGCAATATCACGGCTGAGCGCTTACGTTTCGACTTCTCCCACCCAGACAAAATGACTGACGAACAGAAACAGGCCGTAGAAAAATTAGTAAACGATGCCATCGAAGCCAAACTTCCAGTCAGCGTCGAAGAAATCTCCTTAGACGATGCCAAAAACAAAGGTGCGATGGGTGTCTTTGAATCCAAATACGGTGAAATGGTCAAAGTCTACGCCGTCGGCAAAGACGCTGATAGATTCTCTTACGAAATTTGTGGCGGACCACATATCAATAATACTTCGGAGTTGGGTAAGTTTAAGATTCAAAAAGAAGAAAGTTCTTCCTCTGGAGTCCGAAGAATCAAAGCAATATTGCAATAATACACAATTTCAAAAAAAACAAAACAAGCTTATGTTCTTCATAAGCTTGTTTTAATTCAATTTACTAATAATAATAAAAATGCTATTATTATTTTGAGATACGAATTGACTTCCGAATCAAAATTATAGAAATATTAATTTTTTTCAGATTTCTTATTCATTCTCGCATATAGAGTAAGGGCTGCTACATCAGCGACTAATAACGCCACGAGCCTGAATATTCTTTCAATATATCTCGTCGTTTCCCCATCCAAAAGCCCGACGCCATGAATTCCGAAGGCGAATGAGCCAATATTGATAAAGAGCAAAACCAAGACAAACATTTTTAAAGCATAACCGAAATTAGCCTCAACCTTCTTGGCAATCTGCCAAAAAATCACCATGGCGATTATACCAGCAATTACCCCGATCGGACCAAACGAACTTTCATAAAAAACATGAAACACCGTTCTTTCTGGCTCAGCAGCCATCACTAAGCTCGGAACTATCAGAGAAAGAATCGGAAGAGAGAGAATAAGAGATAATTTTTTGATACGCATATTTTTTTTAAAATTTAATTATTATATTTAAATAATATTATGAATACGAACAAGAATAAAGCATTACTTTATGCCGGAGCATTGTCAATAATATTTATTTTAATTAGCAATATTGTATATTTTTTAAAAAATGATTTCAGAAATTGGGCGCTTTCTTTAGCAGCCTTGGCGATTATCATTTTTTTGCAGATATTTTCAGTCATCCTAATAAAAAACGTATACAAAAAAATTCTAAGCTATAATTCCATCTTTTTAACCATCGTTTCGATTTACACCTTTTCGGTCACCGCTTTTTACTTTTTCGCACTTATTCTGATAAAAATAACAAAAGACCATATATGGAAATTATATCAATAATAAAAGGTTTCGTAACAAACTCCTCATCGGCCAATTATTGGCTTAATGACGAGGTTCTTAAAGATGAAAAATTAAGAGCTTATTTAATCAATTTGAATAAAAGCAAAGCTGATGAATTGAATAAAAATTTAGATAATAATACCGTAATTGATCTAAAGAAAAATGAGTTAAATAATAATGCCAACATTAACGCCGTAATTGAAATTTCCGATTCAGAAAAAGAAATGGTTCAGAATTACACCATCAGCCAAAATACAGTAATCAAAGAAACGACTAGAAATTTTACTATTTGGCTCGCTTATTCCTTGATATTGATTATTATATTGGTAATTAAAAAATTCAGGAAAAT
>Ga0074199_1000551_pt1 | contig 54917 bp, 36 predicted proteins | sample EPASupsiteSAE347_FD_64528 | JGI IMG/M metagenome (GOLD analysis project Ga0074199, IMG submission 64528) | Bioremediated contaminated groundwater from EPA Superfund site, New Mexico - Sample SAE3-47 | ecosystem: Environmental > Aquatic > Deep subsurface > Groundwater > Contaminated ... | reverse complement strand
AGCTCGCGGCTCACCAAGCTTGGCGAGTTGCGAGCTTGGCGGGGACGCAACCCCGCCCTACCGTTCAAGGTGTCCCGCCTTATATGGGTAGCCTATTTATCGCATCATCCCTTTGAAGACGAAAGGTATCAAAAGAAGCAGATTGTGTGCCTCGGCAACGAGAGAGGCCCCGAGGTACTCATTGACAAGCTGAAGCTTGTCGAAGCTCGGCGATCTAGGAATCCAGCGAGGAGTTTCCAACTTATACTTTTGATATAACTCTCCGAACTCGGCTTCGAGCTTTGCTTCCTCACAGCGAACCACCAGAGAATAAAGCCCCATACAGTACAAAATGGTTATCGGGATGAGCCACAGTACTTGAGAAGCAATGACCAGACCGACGCAGATCAGCGTATTGCCGATGTAGATCGGGTTTCTGATGAAGACATAAGGCCCGGTATTCGTAAGATATTTTTTGATATTCAGCCGGTAGTGCAAATGTTGCTGTGCCCAGATGCGGACAAGAAGGCCGGCCAGGAAACAAAGAAGGCCGACCATCCACGCGATGGCGCCGATTGAAGGTTGGTGGGCGGACGCAAACAGGGCAAAAATCAAGGGGGGGCTGGCAAGAGCCCCCCTGTGTCGATAAATCTTTTCGGGTACCACCATACAAATACTCCTTCCAAAGCAATCTTCCGGCTCATTACATCATAAGCCCGTATCCCCTTCGTTCTCATGCGGAAAGGTATGAATTTACGGTGTCATCATTCAGAGCAAGCTTCAACCTTCACCCCAAGAGAAAAAAGAAATCCTCACTTCACTTCCGGGCCATATTAGCATATTGCGCTTCCAAATTGCCACTTCTTTTCCTGTATCGCGGTACGGGCTGCGGTATGACCCGCTCTTTGAGCCCCCTCTTTGTCCCCTGTTTTCTCGCTACCTGACGCACAGAAGATGGAATTGAGCTTCAAAGCTTCCCCGATTTTCTGTATCCTGTACTCGAGTCTCCAACCAGACGGTTGCAGAAGGCATGAGCGATGAGCGCTGATCCCGGGGCCGACACGTCCGGTCGGCCACGCTCATCGTCCGCTCGATGGAATCGTCTACTTGATGGAAAGGATGATGCTATGCTCCCAATTGAATTCGATCATCAGGTTTTGAGCAACATACCCTCGCCTTCCGAACATGGGGCTAAGCGGGTTATGGAAGTTCTCGGCACAATGGTCGCCCAGAGGATCGTTCCCTACTTCAGGAACCGGAAGGGAACGGACCTGATCCAGCTCGCCCGCGTAAAACAGAGCCTTTCCCTCCACCGTATGGAAGACGAGTCGGGCCTCATACGCCTGGTGAGCCTGGTTTCCAGTTCGGACCACCACTGCCTCATCCGCATTCACGCGAGTGTTTTAGACTATATGGCCTCCGTGATCCCCCTCAAACCGGAGCTCAGCATGGGGGATGCGGACCTCGATGAGCGTAAGATCCTCACCTTTGCCGAATTTCTCCTCCGGCACGATTTCGAGCACCTGCTCAATCCCCAACGGCGAGAGCACGAAATTATCCATTCCGACATCGATTTTGCCATGGGGTGGCGACAGAACGACCCCACGGCCTATCAGATGCTGCGCAGTGTGCTGGCCGATTCCGCCAACGGTATCGACGGAAGCGCCTACCTGGATCTCCTGGATCTGGCGGAGCGGGGAAGGCATCATGAAATAGCCATCGAGCGCATCGTGAGCCGTTATGCCGTCGCCCTCGGGGATATGCCCGAGGCGCTCATCGAGGAAGTTTTCCATGACTTGGAGTCCGGCATAAAGAGCAGAGTCGTCGAGGAGTGCTACCGCAAGAGCCGCAGCACGTCGTATTCTCTGATGAAAAGAGCCTCCAACTTCCGGACCATTCTTCGGCTGCTCTTTATCGAGATCCATGAAAACCGGGAGACGGCCATGGAGATCTTCAATGCCCTGAAGCATCGGTGGGGTCTGGTCGGCCTTTTTCATGAACTGGATCTCCCCGAAACGGAGGTGGAAGGGAAGGAAACGGAGGAGCTCTTCGATCTGCTCCGTACGACGCTCGAGAAATTATCGGACCTGCGCGGCCCCGCAGCCTCGTCTCCCATTACGTCCCACTTCCCTTCCCCGGCCGCGCCGGCTCAAGCTCCCGATCCGGCTCCCGGCGATCTGCACCGGCCCCCTAAAAGCCTCAAGGAGCGGATCGAGGAAGCGCGCACCGATCCTGTCTTTCCTCAGCCCGCCATGGAGCTGATCGACAAGAACAGGCAGAACGCCGCCGGGCAGAGCGGTGCAAAGTATACTGAGCTGATCGAAACCTTGCTTGCCATTCCCTGGGGTGTCATTCGAAAAATCCGGGTTTCTCCGGCTGAATTCGAGCAGGGATTGAACCGGAGCCACTACGGACTGGCGAAGCCCAAGGAGATTTTGTGCGACTTCTTTACCAACCTGATATGGCGCTATCAACACTTCAGGGAAGAAGAAGGCAGCTCGTGGAAGCATAACGGCAGCGCGTTCCTCTTTGTCGGCCCCCCAGGAGTCGGCAAGACGTCCCTTGCCGTTTCCGTGGCGGAGAACCTTCAAATCCCCTCCCACAAGATCTCCCTTGCAGGCATGCGTGATGAAGCCGACATTCGGGGCTACGGCTTCACCTATGAAGGCTCGAAACCGGGCCCCATCGTTCAGGGATTGATCAAGATGGGAGCCTTGAACGGCGTGTTCATTCTCGATGAAGCGGACAAAACGGAGAAGTTCGCCATCGCCACGCTTCTCGAAATCCTCGATCCCGAGCAAAACCATCTTTTTCATGACAAATACACTCAAACCACCATCGATATCGATCTCTCCAACTGCCATTTCATTCTCACGGCCAATACGATCGAGACCGTACCCACGGCGGTGCTGGACCGCTGTGAGGTGATCTTCCTGGATCGCTACAGCGTGGAAGAAAAGATCGCCATTGCCCGCGAGTACCTGATCCGGCGCGTGAGACGCAAATACATGATCGGAGAGAATGAGATCTTCTTTGATTCTTCGGACAAGAACAGTCTTCTCCGGACGCTCATCAAGAATTATACCTTCGAAGCCGGGGTGAGGGATTTCGAGAGAGTGCTGCGGACTCTGTTCCTGAGAATCCACCGGAAGGAAATTCTGGATAGGGGCATGGAATCGGTCAGGATAACTCAGGAAAAGATTCGCGAATATCTCGAGGAGCCGGAGCGCCCCCGGCGGATCAACGAAGACGACAGGGTGGGAGAGATGATGGGCCTGGGAGTCAATATGGAGCTGGGAGTGGGAGCGCTCATTCCCGTTCAGGTGACTCCGCTCAGCATCAGGAGGGAGAAAGGAAACGGGTGGCCGGGCACTATGAGCATAGCCCATGCGACGGGAAACCTCGAACGGGTCATGGATGAGAGCCGCAAAGTGGCCTCTACCGCCATTTCTCATTGTGCCGGCGAGCTGGGGATCGACATGGACAGGATGGAAGATCCCGTTCACCTGCATTTCATGGGAGGCTCGACCCGCAAGGACGGCCCGTCGGCCGGAGGCCCCATCGCGCTGGCTCTCGCGTCCTTTTTTCTGGGGAAGAAAATACGCCGCGACGTTGCCATGACCGGTGAGATCGATACGCAAGGAAGAATCACGGGGATCGGAGGCCTGGACGTAAAGCTCGAGACGGCCTATACGGCGGGCTGCAAGACCATGATCATTCCCAGAGAAAACATGCAGGGCACGGGAGGCATCGGAAGACTGCCCGATGCACTCAAGCAGGAGCTCCAGATCCTTGATTTCAAGGACTGGAAAACCCCCCGCGCCCCCTTCGACTACACCCGCCATATGCTCCAGGTAGTGGCCGTGGACCACATCCTTCAGGCAGCCGAAGTGGCTTTCATCGAAGAGAGCGAGCTGAACGGCATAGAAGAGCTCTTCTTGTCTCATGCTCGCCGCGCTATCGAAGATTCCGGCGCGGATCATGCCGCATCCGTCAGGAATATCAAAGTAATTTACCTGGACGATCCGAGCGGGCCGGACCCGGAGCTTTTCGGCCCGCGGCTCTGCGAAGAAGAGAGTGGATGCATTCTGTTGGTCAAGAACGAAGCGAGGACTGCCGCGGCGGCGAGACTCCCCGGCTTGGAAGGGCGTATCGATCTTCGATCTTTCGATCCGGCCCGTGACAATCTCACGGACGTCGTCGGGAACATCCGCTCTTCCTTCCCAAATTCCTCCGGTCTGCCCCTGCGCCTTTCCCTGATCGCACCGCTGTCGTTCCTCGAGCGGGATGGCATTCGCGCGGACGCCTTCCCGACCGATTCCGTGTTTGAAGGCTTGAGGATTTTCTGCAGTTGCTGCACCGTCGAGAATGTCTTCATCACTGATTGCTCGAGTATACTCAATAGAGCGTACCATCATCTTTCCCGCCTCAAGCCCGCTGCGCTGGATGAATGTCCGTTTCTGATCCGAAAGGATACTCGATACATGGTGAGCCTCTCCTCTATTCCGGAGAAATATCGGCTCGATGTGCAACGTTGCGAAGAGATCCTGCACCGGTGTTTGACTCGATGGTTATCATTGTTGTGATTGCATTATTGTGATCGTAGATCCGAATGGAAACGGAAGCTCCCCGGGATTGCCGTTCCGGGGAATCTTCGGCGGAAAAATGTAAGACGGCTGTCTTCTTCCAACATGTTCCTCGAACAGGATTCATCGATGCGCTTGGCCGTGCTGTCGGATATTCATGGAAATCTGGAAGCCTTTCGCGAAGTGCTGGACGACCTTGATTGCCAGCAGGTGGATATTGTGGTGTCCCTGGGAGACAATATCGGCTACGGGCCGGAGCCCGAGGCCGTGCTGAGACTGCTTCGGGCAAGACGGATTCCTTCGATTTGCGGCAATCACGAAAAGGGCATTGCAGATCCGTCCTTTCTTTCCTGGTTCAACAACTCGGCGCGGAGATCCCTCGATATCACCAGGGAGCTGCTCTCCGACGAGAGCATTCTTTTCAGTACGACTCTGAAGCCCACGCTGGTTGTCAACGGATGCCTCTTAGTTCACGGCTGTCCTCCCGACTCCATAAACACTTACCTTTTTGAGCTCTCCGACGAACAGGTGAAAGACCTTATTGTCGCCATGGAACAGAGCTTGTGCTTTGTAGGGCATACGCACGAGCTTAGCCTGGCTTCCTTCGATGGAAAAGAAGTCCGGCGCTCCGACCTCGAGGAAGGCTTCAGCTATCTGCCTGAAGGGTGGAAATTCATCATCAACACAGGAAGCGTCGGCCAGCCGCGAGACCGCGACAAGCGAGCCAAAGCCGTTATCTGGGACGATGTTTCAAGGCTGCTTGAAGTCCGATGCGTTCCCTACGATATCGCCAAGACTGCCCAAAGGATACTCGATCTCGGCTTCCCTGACATCAACGCCAAGCGTCTGTGGTAAGGATACGCCGAGCCTGCCCGATCTCCAACCTTTTGCTTACATGGAGCAGGGCGTGACAGAAAGCCGGAAGAGCAAATTTATGAAGATAATAAACAACCTGCTCTCGTCAGAGTCCTCATGGCTCCTCGCTTCATCTATTTGCCCATATGAGCGTCCTTCGCCCCCTGATTTCCATTGTTTGCCGCCGTTCCGCGTGGACACGGCGATGATGAAGCGCCGTTTTTGTGACGAATGGCGTAGAGCGCTATTTTCTGGGTTTCATCACCGGAGTGGACTGTACGGGTGGTTTGTTTAAACTCAAAATGTTTTGTCAGCTCGCTAAAGAATTTGGGGGTGTTGAGCTCCGCGTTTTTAGCAAGGAAAATGATCCCGTTCGGAGCGAGAGCCCTCCTGAGAAATTGGACGAGATTGGGATAGGATTCCCTATCATAGACAACTTCAGAGCCTATGATCACATCGTAGGGCTCCGGCAGGTCGGGATCGTTCCAATCCAATTTTCGCACCTCCAGCCGAGGCATGTTATTTAGGATTGCGTTGGCGCGGGCAAAGAGAAGGGCGTCCTCATCGATATCCGAAATGGTGATTCTGTGACCGCAAAGTGCGGTGTATAACCCCACAGTGCCAATCCCGGCTCCTACCTCCAAAATGCGCTGTCCCAGCACGACCGGCTGCTTGCCCATAAAATAGGCCAGAACCAGACTTGCATCCCAGACCTTGGCCCAGAAAGGGAGATCCATTATTCCCACTGTCTTTGTATCGACCAGTTCCGCGATCAAGCCTCCGAGATCCTTAAGCTGCAAGATATTGAGGATCTTTTCCCCAATTCTAAGCGGGATCGTTTCAACGTCGTACTTACTCCGAATCTTCTCCATCAATGTGTTTAATTGCGACTGTGGCATGGTTGCGATATCTCCTCGATGCAAAATATCTTATGTTTCGCGTGCTTCCTCGACTTTACGGATCTCCTGTATCCGCTCCGTCCCTTCTATCAATGCCGCTCCCTGAGGCGCTCTCTCCCCAAAAGCCGGAAGCTCCGGCTCTGTGCTCGGAAACCGGACCAGCTTTCTGATTTTCTGCTGAAAAGATTCCATGAATATATAGACCACCGGGGTGATGTAGAGAGTCAGGAGCTGAGAGAGCAAAAGGCCCCCGACCACCGCCAGGCCGAGAGGACGGCGGGCTTCAGCCCCGGCGCCAAAGCCGAGAGCTATGGGCAGAGTGCCCATGAGAGCTGCCATGGTGGTCATCATGATGGGGCGAAAACGCAGGATACAGCCTTCGTAAATCGCCGTGGCCGGGTCCTTTCCTTCGCTTCGCTGGGCACTAAGGGCGAAGTCGATCATCATGATGGCGTTCTTCTTCACGATACCGATCAGCATAATGATGCCCACAAAGGCGTAAATACTCAAAACCGTATCGAACAGGAGCAGCGTCAGCAGCGCCCCCACCCCGGCGGACGGAAGCCCCGAGAGGATCGTCAGGGGATGGATGAAGCTTTCATAGAGAATCCCCAGCACAATATAGATGACCAGAATGGCCATGATGAGCAAAATCCACATGCCCTTCATGGAGGACTGGAACTGCTGCGCGGCGCCCTGGAAACTGGCCGTCATGCTTGCGGGCATGCGCAGGTCGCGCGCTGCCTTCTGAATTTGACTTACCGCCGGCCCCAGGGCAATCCCCGGCTTCAGGTTAAAGGAAATGGTGACGGAAGGAAGCTGGCCGGTATGGTTGATGGTGAGCGGTCCGATACGCTGTCCCAGCCTGGCGACACTCGAGATGGGAACGAGCCGGCCGTTGCTCGAAGTGATGTAGAGCATGGAAAAGGAAGACAAGTCCCTCTGATATTGAGGCTCCACCTCCAGTATGACCTTGTACTGGTTCGTCGAGGTGTAGATGGTCGAAACCTGCCGGGAGCCGTAGGCGTTATAGAGGGTATCTTCGATCTGGGCTGCCGTGATCCCCAGGGTCTGAGCCTTGTCCCGATCTATATCGACCACCACCTCCGGGTTGGTGATCTGAAGGTCCGTCGTAACATCCTGCAATTCCGGCAGGCTGCGCAGCTTGCTTTCGAGCTGCGGAGCCCACTCATAGAGCTCCTTCATGTCCGGCCCCTGGATGGTGTACTGATACAGACTCTTGCTCATCAGACCGCCGACGCGAATAGTGGGAGGGTTTTGCAGGTAGACGTTGATCCCCGGAACCGCGGCAAGCTTCGGGCGCAGCCTCCGAATCAGCTCATCCGCGCTCACATCGCGCTCGGCTCTTGGCTTCAACCTCATGAACAACCGCCCCGAATTGCCCGTCGGACTCGATCCGCTCGCCCCCACCGCCGACATGAAGGAGCCGATTGCAGGCTCCTGGCTGACGATCTGGGCAAGGGCTCTCTGATGATGCACCATGGCTTCGAAGGACGTCCCCTGGGCTCCTTCGGTAAACCCAATGATCTGTCCCGTGTCCTGGCTTGGAACGAAATCCTTCGGGATGATGACGAAAAGATAGACGGTGGCCCCAAGCAGCGCGACGGACAAGAGGAGTACCGCTCTGCCATGCCGCAAGACCCACTGAAGACTCAGATCGTAGACGTGGAGCATGCCGTTGAAGAAGCGCTCCGAGAGCGCATACAGCCTGCCGTGCTCCCGCGCCCCCCGAGCCCCCAGAAAACGGCTGCAAAGCATCGGCGAGAGGCTCAGCGAGACGAATCCGGACACCAGAATCGCAACGCCTATGGTCACGGCGAATTCATGAAGAAGCCTCCCCAGAATGCCTCCCATGAAAAGGAGCGGGATGAACACGGCGGCAAGGGAGAGGGTCATGGAGAAAATGGTAAAGCCAATCTCCTTTGCCCCATCGAGAGCGGCCTGGAATCTGTCTTTCCCCATTTCCATGTGCCGCACGATATTTTCGAGCATCACGATGGCGTCATCCACGACGAACCCGACACAGAGCGTTAGAGCCATCAGGGAGAGGTTGTCCAGGCTGTAGTCCAGAAGATACATGACCGCGAAGGTCCCGACGATGGACATGGGAAGGGCCAGGCTCGGAATGATCGTTGCGGAAAGACTTCGAAGAAAGAGGAAAATCACCAGCACGACCAGAAAGATGCTGAGGTAGAGGGTGAACTGGACATCTTCCACGGAGCTTCGGATGGATTCCGAGCGATCGTACATGATATCGAGGTTGACGGACGCCGGCAACTGCTCGCGGAACGTGGGCAGAAGCCTCTTGATGGATTCCACGACCTCGACGGTATTGGTCCCCGGCTGGCGCTGAATGGCGAGCACGATGGAGCGGACGTTGTTGAACCAGTTGGCCACCTTGTTGTTTTCCACGCTGTCGATGACCCTTCCAAGCTCCTGAAGACGGATCGGCGAGCCGTTGCGGTAGGCCACGATAAGAGGGCGGTAGGCGGAAGCTTCAGTAAGCTGGCCGGTCGCCTGCACGGTAAAGGCCTGATGCTTCCCGTACAGAGTCCCGGTGGGCAGGTTGACGTTTCCTTTGGAAACGGCCTTTTCCACCTCATCCAGCCCGATGCCCAGGTTGGTGAGAGCATTGGGATTGAGCTGGACGCGCACGGCGTACTTTTGCGAGCCGAAGACCTGAACCTGCGCCACGCCGCTCACCATGGAAATGCGCTGGGCCATGAGCGTTTCCGCATACTCGTCCACGGTGGAGAGAGGCAGTATGGGCGAGCTCAACGCCAGATAGAAAACAGGCTGGTCGGCCGGATTTACCTTCCGATAGGTGGGAGGAGTCGGCATACCGGCAGGCAGCAAACGCTGTGACTTGGCAATGGCGGTCTGAACATCCTGGGCCGCTCCATCGATATCCCGCTGCATGGAGAACTGGAGTGTTATTTGAGCGACTCCAAGGGCGCTGGTCGAGGTCATGGAATCCAGGCCGGCGATGGTGGAAAACTCCCGTTCGAGAGGGGTTGCAACTGATGAAGCCATCGTCTCGGGGCCGGACCCCGGAAGGCCGGCCGATACCTGTATGGTCGGGTAATCCACGTTGGGAAGCTCACTCACCGGGAGAAGCTGATAGGCCATGACACCAAAAAGCAAAATGCCCATCATGACGAGAGTTGTCATGACGGGCCGGCGGATAAAGGCTTCCGTAATGTTCATTTTTGAGGGGCCTCGCCGGCTTTTTCGACGTTTTCAGCCATCTTCACCTCGGAGCCCGCAGCGAGCCTGAGCTGGCCGTCCGTCACCACCTTTTCACCCGGACCGATCCCTTTCCCAACAATCGCTTCGCCGTTTACCGTCCTCTCCACGACGACGGGACGGTATTCGACCGTGAGATCCGGTTTGACGACGAAGACGTACTGTCCCTGCTGGCCGGTCTGAACGGCCTGAGATGGTATGACCACGGCGTGCGGCTGCGTGGTAAGGGTTAAAACCACATTCACGAACTGACCCGGCCAGAGGGCTTTGTCTTCGTTCAAGAAGACTGCCTTGAGCACAATCGTCCCCGTCGTCTGGTCCACCGTATTGTCCATGAAATCGAGCTCACCCCGTGCCGGCTGGCCTTCGACTCCCGGAATGGCCGCTTCGACCGCCAGCTTTCCGGCGGCCATATGCTTTTTCAATTCAGGCAGATTCCGCTCGGGAATGGAAAAAGTGACGTGGATGGGGCTGGTCTGATTGACCGTCACCAGGGGCTTGTCATTGTCGACGGCCTTGATGATGTTGCCCTGATCGACCTTGAGGTTTCCCGTATACCCGTTGATGGGGGATCGAATGTAGCAGTTCCTGAGCTCGAGCTTTGCGTTTTCCAGGGCGGCCTCGTCCGCCTTTACCGCGGCTTCGAGGGCCGTGGCGTTGGCGTTGATTTGATCGTATTGCTCCTGGGAAACATAGCCCTTCTTCACAACGGAAGCATAGCGATCTACCTGCTTGCGGGCGTTCTCGAGCTGCGCTTTATCTTTTGCCAGGTTGGCTTCGGCCTGTTTGGCCTTCGCGTCAAAAGGGCGGGGATCGATGGTGAAGAGCATATCGCCCTTCTTCACGTACCCTCCCTCTTTGAAATGAACGCCCACCAGCTCGCCTCCCACCTGGGCCTTGAATACCACCGTGGCATAGGCTTCCACGTTCCCAATGGCGCGCAGCTCGACGGGCACCGTCTTTTCCACGGCCACACCGACCGTCACAGGAACAGGAGGCTTTTTCTGAGCCGCGGCGCCGGCGGTATTCCCCGAGCCTTCCTTCGAGCAGGCAAAGAGCAGGCCAATAACGAAAAAAAGAGTCCCCATTCGCCGAAGACTGGTCGCACAATCAAGGAAACGCTGTAGCTCTTTATTCTTCATGGACAGCAGTCTCATCTTCTCCCCAAGTGCCGGTCCTCTGAAATGGGGCATGGCTTAAGCACGCAAAATCGGCTTTGCGGCTCATGCCTTTGCCGAAGAAGCAAGAAAGGGACCCCAAGGACAAAAAGGACAACAAGGACAAAAAGGACGTAAAGAATAGAGAATTGCGAGCGACAGAGACAATCCATCACTTTCCCTGACTTCTCCTCACCTTCCTTTTCATGTCCTTTACGTCCTATCAGTCTTTTTAGTCCTTTTAGTCCTATTTTAAGCCTCGCGGCTATTTCTTGCCAGGCGGCACCTTCCACACCCAATCGTACGGATTTGCAGGCTTTTGAGCTTTGCCGTAGAGGAAAACGACGCTAATCCTTCTGTTTCGCGGATCTTCGGGATCATCCCCGAACAAAGGAACTTTGTTGGCATAGCCCACGACTCTCGAGATTCGATCCGACCCGACTCCGTCGAGCTCGAATTCTCTCCTTGCCGCGCACGCCCTCAACGCCGAAAGCTCCCAGTTCGACATTTGTTCATTCTTGGTTACCGAGGCATCGGTATGGCCCTCTAAAATGATATCGTTGGGCAGGTTTTTCAACGTTCCGGCCACCAACGCGACGACCTTTTTGCCCTGCTCCGTGAGCTGCGCGCTCCCGGCGGGAAAAATGGGCGTCTCCTTTCGATCTACAATCTGGATTCTAACCCCGGCCGGCGAGGTTTCTATGACGAGGTTTTCCCTGACACCCTGCGTTTTTTCCTGGATGGCTGTCAGCAGCTTTCCTTTCAGCTCTTCATTGCTGGTATTACCGCCGCTCTTGGATTCCTCTTCAGTTTCGTAATACTCCTGCCCCCCTGATTGCGCGAAGGGATTCACGCCGGCATCCTGCATAAAGGACTTGCCGCCGTGCTCGAAGAGGCTGAAGTTCTTGAAGTAGAGCGCCATCACGGCCCTTTTTTCCGGGGAGACCATGGAAAGGAGCCACATGAGCAAGAAAAACGCCATCATGGCCGTCACGAAATCGGCGTAGGCCACCTTCCAGCTTCCACCATGGGCGGCGGCATGGCCTTTCTTGACTTTCTTTATGATGATCGGTCTGGATTTATCTTCCATTATTTTTTAGCCTGCTTGATGAGCTCCTCAAGCTCCACAAAGGTAGGCCTCAGCTCGGCCGGGATGACCCTTCTGCCGAATTCGACGGCTATCTGGGGCGAGGGATTGCTAACAAAGGCCAGAAGGGCGACTTTCAAGACGTTAAGGTATTCCTGATCCTCGCCGGCCATATTTTCCAAATTCTTGGCCATGGGTCCCACGAAGCCGTAACACATGAGCACGCCCAGAAAGGTGCCTACCAAGGCGGCTCCGATGTGCTCCCCAAGGACGGCGGGCGGAGAATCCAATTTCTGCATGGTGATAACGACGCCCAGCACTGCGGCGACGATGCCGAGCCCCGGAAGCGCATCCGCCACATTGTTTATACTCTTCGAAGGAACCAGCGATTCCTCGTGATGCGCCTCGATCTCGTACTCGAGCAAGGACGCCAGCTCATGGGCGGCAATGTCCATGATGGTCAGAGTCCTCAAGGTGTCCGTGAGGAAGGCAAGGGCGTGATGGTTGTGGACAAACTTCGGAAACTTCGAAAAGATAGGGCTCTTCTCCGGATCATCGATATCCGATTCGATGGAAACCAGGCCCTCTTTCCTGATCTTGAAAAAGATCTCGTTCATCATCAGGAGGACTTCCTGATAATCATCCCGCGAATAGGCCTTGCCCCCGAATAGCCGGGATAAGCTGCCAAGAGTTGCCTTGATCACCTTCAGGGGAGAAGCAATGATAAAACCACCAATGGCTGCACCGAAAATAATGACGAGCTCCGCAGGCTGCACGAGAACATGAAAATTGCCATGCTCCATCATATAACCGCCAAGCACAGCGCCCAATACGATAACGATTCCTATGGCCGCAAACATGTCTGACGGCTATTGCCTCCTTTTTTTCCTGATATCTTCCCGCTGTTTTTCGAAAACAAACTTGACGATGGAGTCCCGGATATCTTCATCGATTTCCGTAAATCGAACGGATAACCTGCGAATCTTGTCTTCGATCTGTCCGGACTTGACAACCTCGCCATAGATATAGAACAACGTATCGGGCGACGTCGGACAGAGCATTTTGATTTCCAACAGATCTCCCACCTTGTACTGCTCCACGGTATCGAAGCTGAGGCCGCTGCCGCTTATATTTACCTGAAGGGGCACGAAGGAGGCTAGCTCGTTATTCCGGGCACTGAGGAAGTTGAGAATTGCATCGAGCTTCGCATTGATAATGTTCATGCATTCCGCCAGAATCTCGTCGCCCGGATCCGGCAGGGGGGGAAATTTTGTTGACGCAAACTCGATGGAGCTTCTGGACCGTACATGCTCCCTTTCTTCAGGAGGCACCTGGCGCGTCCGAAGAGTGAGGAATGCATCGACCCTGGAATATTCTCTTCTATCGAGACCCGTCATCTTCTCAATCCATCTGATCTATCTAATCTTCCAATAATCCATACCGTATGGGAGGGCTCGAAGCCTGCTATTGTTCAAAGCTTGTCGAAGCGGATACAGAGTAACATGATCGTATTCAAAAGTAAAAAGGTAGAATCCGGACGGAATCACCCCAAAGAGGCTAAGCCTGCCCCATGCATGGGAAAATTCGGGAAAAACCCGCCTTGAAGCCCTTCTCTTCTCACCCGGCGGGCATCAGCTCTTCCATCGTTTTTTGGAATACAGCGAGATCCTCGCGCGACCAGAGGCAGAAAATAACTTCCTCAAGGCTCGTGTTTTCGCTCTCGAGGTAGTGCCGGGCGGTATCCAGCATGATCCGGGCGCAACGGTCCTTAGGAAAGCCGAAAATGCCCGTGCTGACGGCGGGAAAGGCAATGGATCGCAGGTTGTTTTCGGTAGCTCGTTCAAGGCTGTTCAAAGTGGCCGACCGCAGCTTCTCGCTTTCATTTCCCTCCCCCATCCGGGGCCCCACGGCGTGTACGACATGGCGCGCCTTCAGGTTCCCCGCGCCGGTAATCACCGCCTGTCCCACTGTCGTTCCACCCACGCGGTTGCATTCTTCCTGGATGCCGGGTCCTCCCTTCATGCGAATGGCCCCCGCGACACCGGCTCCGAGAATGAGCTGTGCGTTGGCCGCGTTCACAATGGCATCCACCGCCAGCTCGGTCAAATCCCCTTGCACCAGCACGATCTTCCTGCCCTTTATAATTCGTTCCATAGCCCTGTCCTTTCCTTTTGAAAGTGAGCCGATCCTCTTCACTCCTTCAATTCAAGGCACTAGCCGCGGGCTGAAAAGCCAGAATGTCCATAGCCCCGCCCAGCTTGCGCACCAGGCTGACAAATTGAGCGGGAAGAGGCACTTCCCTGTCGACAATCAGGATGTCGAGCTCCCTGGCACGAGAAAGAACAGACTCGCTGTCGATGCCTTCCTGTGCATCACAAAGGAACTGCACGCGCAAGGCATCGGTCAGTGGAATGCGCAAAGCCCGGAACTGCACGGCGAGATTCTTCATTTCCTCCTCGATGGAGGCTCTGTTTTCCAGTGCAAAGGCAGCAAACGCCTGCTCCGTGTTAGGTGTGCCGAAAAGCTCGTTGATGATCGCTCCCGACAGCCTTGTGATATGGGATGATTCGCGGGAAGGGTGCTTCTCTGAAAGATAGTCCCTGAGGTTCTTGAAAAGGATCATCTTTACGGTGTCCACGCCTTCCCTCAGAATGGGAATCAGTTTGCTCTCAAATTCCATTACGGTCCGACCTCTTCAAGGGTATCATTCTTCAACATAACCAAAACATAACCAAAACATAACCAGCCGATTTCTCTCCAGACCCGTTATGTTACTATTGATTGCGGGCTTTGCCAATCGGAGAATCTCGGTATTCCTTGACACCCGCCGGAATTCATCGTAGGAGCAGGCATCCCGTCGGGAGCCCATGGCATCCGCGATCCATCGACTCGAGCTCAGATTCCGCCCCGGTGGGAGTGGATTGGCGCCGGCCTGGTGGAAATGCTCGCTCCGAAAAGGCGAAGCCAGGAAAAAGAACAGCAACGACTCAAAGGAAAAATCCATTATGAAGAATCGATATATCTGGCCGGAATCAGCACTGGAAGCACTGATCGATCACCCGGAGCAGGAGGTCCGGGAATGGGCGGTCTTCCGAATGTTCAGCCTCTACCCCGCCTCGGCTCGCCGGCGTCTGCCCCTGTTGCTTCAAGACCATCGAGCCATTGTCGCGGTGAGCGCTCTGAGGGGCCTGGATTTTGTCGCGCGGCACCTGGACGATCAAGAGCGGACGGAAATCATCCCCGTCCTCAAGGCTCTCTTCCTGGAGGGTGAGCCCGCCCTTTCCTCCCGCGCCATTTACATCCTGGGCGAATGGAAGGTTACGGAGGCGGTCCACTGGATCGAAGAGCGCATCGTCCAAGGGACGCCGCTCTCCTCCGGGCAAATTGCTTCCATGATATCGGCTCTTGGCTCCATTCCCGACGAAAGTGCCTACAGTCTTCTCAAACAGACCGAACAAGGGGTGGAGGAAAAGGACTTCCCGCATTGGGAGCTGTTCCACGAAGCACTCCTATCCCACAAGAAGCAGGAAGACATCGACACCATGGTGCGGATCTTCGCGGACCAGGAAGAGCCCGAAGACCGGCGCCGTAAAGCCCTCGGGCTTCTTGCCGCTCTGATCGATCCCGTTTTAAACCCTTCGGATCTTTTCTTCGGGAATCATTCGGGAGCGAGAGATCACCTGAAGGAACGGATGGATTACCTGAGTGAAGAGGCCTCGCTTCTGCCGGATTCCCCTGACTTGGGTGCCAAGGTCAGGGCACTGAGAGATTTCGTCGAGGAATTTCAGCCCGAAGACCTTCCCGGAGCCATTGTGCCGCTGGAAGTCCTGGGCCGGATCATCGACAGCTTCGAGCCCCATCAGCGGCACGTTTTTCAAGCAGCCTGCAACCAGGTACGCGAAAGCCCCTCCGCCGACGGCGTCCAGGCGCCTCTCGCCTGGCTGGCCCTTTCCGCTCTCACGGAAGGTCTAATCGACCGCGCGGTCCCCGGCGCCCCCGAAGCCGCCACCTGGCAGGACAAGCTTTCGGATCTCCTCAAGGATCGCTACCCGAAATCCCACGATGAAGCGTACGAGGATCATATCCTCCGGGAGGCCCCGCCCGCGGAGCTTCTATCCTTGCTCAAAGCGTCCCTTCAGCCTGCTCATCCCGGCTGGGGCATGGTTAGGGCCCTCGATATCCTGGGAAGAATGCAACCGGCCGAGGCCGATCCCGAGGTCGCGGGCCTGATCCTCGAGATGGTAAACAGCGTTCAGGACCCAACCTTCTCACGAGCCGCCGAAGAAGCCCTGCTTCATATGGGACCGGCGGTTCTGCCCGCCCTCGTGCCCTTTCTCGACCATTCGAATCCGCACGCGAAGAGCTCCGCCGTCAGAATTCTTGCCGAGCGCCCGACGCCGGAGGTGGTGGAAGCTTTTCTCGGTCACCTCCCAAAGCTTTATGCACACGATTCGCAATCCACCCTGGATGCGCTCACAAAGCTCGCCGCAAAGGAATTCCTTCCTCTTCTCGAAGAAGAATACTATCCGGGCGAATGGTCGGTGGGAAAGACCTACATTCACATTGCCCGGGTTAACCATCTGGACCCGCCCCGCTTCCGTAAGATCCTGCAAGACGTGCAGCGCAGCAAGGCCTTCCGCGAACAGCAGGAAAGACTCTTACGGGGCGACTACTCCCAATGGCCGACCACACTCCTCCTCGAGCTGGCCTGCAACGCCTGCGGAAAGCTCTTCCATTATGAAGTGAAAGAAGTGCATCTCCTTCCGACCAGGGCCCAGGACAATGAGCAGTACAAGTCGCTAAAGGAAGCGCCGGCAGGCGATTTTCTCTATCAGCACGGTATCGTGATCGGAGACGACCTGCACTGCAAGAACTGCCAGGCGCTCAACCAGATGAAGCCCACTCCGAACACGCTTTCCATGATCACGGCCGAGTCCTTCAGACTTCTCGGCTATCACCGCCTGGGCCTTTCCGTCCCTCAATACTATCCCCTCAAGCAGGTTCAGCTCGGGGAAAAAGACGGAAAGCCCCTGGGAATCCTCGACGTTGAACAGAGCCACCTCGACGCCGCGCACCTCAACCCGTCCAAGCCACAGGTGCACCTGGCCCTCGGCAAATTCTACGAGTACGTCAAAGTCTATCCCAAAGCCAGGCAATACTACCTGAAGGCTCTGGACCTGGATTCCAAAGCCCTGGAAGGAATGGCCGGCCTCGCCAGGGTCTACCGCGCCGAAGGCAAGCTCAAGGAAGCCTGTGACTGGTTGGACCACTCCTACCTGGCTCTTGACGAAGGTCACTTCTATCTTACCGAGGACACAGCGAGCTTCAAGAAAGCCGTTCGGGAAAAACGAAGGGAATTCACGAGAGAACTGGGCATGAAAATGGAAGACCAGCCCGTCAAGGTCCGCTTCCAGATAGAAGAATCGGACCATCCGAAGAACCGGCCCTGCCCATGCGGGAGTGGAAAGAAATACAAGCTGTGCTGCATGAAGAAGACGCAGGCGGAGGACTGAACGGAGACCAGTAAACGTGGATTTTAGAAGACCGACGCGGTCTTAGAAACCGCGTCGGTCCCAATTTCACTCAGAAGTAATTCTTGCCTGCGGCCTTACGCGGGCAATCCTGTCAATGAAGACTACACGTAAATGCACCGCGCCCGTGAGTGTAGGCCACCACCCGGTTTGTTGCCGAATTGATTTTGAGATCAAAGACGGCAACGTTGGGCATGCCTGTTGCCGGTCCCATGTGCACCCAGGTCGATCCGCCGTTGGTGCTCTTCCAGACTCCGATATCCGTTCCCACGAACACCGTGGAGGGATTGCCCGGATCAACGGCAAGGGCGTTGTGGGGCAGGTTGACCGGCGGGCTCACCTCTTGCCAGGCAGGCGAGGCACTCAATGCGTTGGTGGTTTTGAACACATGTCCCGGTCGTCCAGGGGTTCCTTCATCGAAGCCCGACAGGGTGACAAAGAGTATATCCGGGTTTGAGGCGGCAAAGCTCACCCTGGTTACATACCGATTAGGCACGGCGTTGCCCGTGTCGATATTGACCCAGGTATTGCCTCCGTTCGTCGTTAGACGCAATCCCCCTAATTCAGTCCCGAAGGCGTATGTATTGCAGCTCGTGTCATGGGCTGCGAAGGCCACTGCCGATATCGTACCCGTCATCGTGGGGCTATTGACAGACCAGGAAGGGTCTACGGGACCGAAGAAATTAATTGTTTTCCAGAGGTTGGTCGTTCCGGCAATAAGTACGTCGGCATTTGCCGGACAACTGTCAAAACGGCCGATGAAAGGCGCGGTAGAAGTGTCTATGCCGCTTTTAGCCAAACTGAAAGAGCCTCCACCATCCTTTGTCCGTACAATAGTCAGAAACTGCGACGAAACGGCCCAGTCCATGTCGGGATTTGTGCGGGAAATCGCATTGTCCGCTCCGTCTCCATAGAAAAGCATTGGCCAGCCTTTTGTACCGATCCATTTTTCCGTGCCGTTATCCTGAGAACCGCCGAGTCCGAAGCTGGGATTGACTGGATGGAGAGAGCCCGAATAGAACTGCGTAATGCCCAGGTTTGTATTATGGTCAGCCCAGGTACTGCCGCCATTGGTGCTGCTCCACACCCCGCCGTCATTTCCCACTATCAGACGGCTACCCGACCAGGCAAGGGCATGCTGGTCCACATGAATTCCCAGCGCCGGGTTCGAGGCCGTCTTGCTCACTTCCGTCCAAACGGGCGAGGCTCCGCAATTCGTGCACTTCCACAAGCCGACCCCACCGGCGAAAAGAGTAGACGGATTGGTGGGATGCACACTGAGCACATGATTGTACCAACAGGTACTTACTGGACTATCATAGGCCACATCCCAGCCGCAGTAACCGTACCCCCCGCTTCCGTCATCGATGGCGTTTGCAGGCACGCGGACCCAGGAAGGATTGAGCGCCCAGGCGTTATTGGTCCTCCAGAGGCCCAGCAGTCCACCGTCCCTTCCGACGCCGTCAAAGGTGTCCATGATGCTCACGTAGAGAACGTTGCGGTTGGAAGGCGCAAAGGCCAGCTCCACCCGCCCGATTCCACCCGGCATGCTACCCCACGGCCCGTTGACCTTTAACCAGGTTTCGCCTTCATCGGTGGAACGGTACACTCCGTTGCGCGCATCCCCAAAGATAGCGCCTATGCCCGCATATTGTTTACTGAAAGCTCCCGGAGCGGTCTGAAGGTCTGTTGCCATTCCATCGAGCTTTTGAGACCAGGTCGCACCACCGTCTTTGGATTTATAGACACCAGTCCGGGGCGTGGGGGAAGGAAAGGTACCATTGACCCCGCCAAAGCTGGCGGGTGCGCTCGCCGCCAGCAGGACCGAGGCATTGGCGGGCTGCACGCGAATGGCACTGAAGGCGGATTTTTCAAAAGGCTGGGCGGCAAGCAGACTCCAGGTGGCTCCTCCGTCCGTCGATTTGAGCAGACCGGCGCCGCCATAGGAATCTCCGGAAAAGCTCGCTTCGCCCGTTCCCGCAAAAACGACGCCCGGATCGCTTGGAGCAAAAGCTATCGCTCCCATGGCCAGGGAAGCCTGGGCATCGGTCTTGGGCTTCCAGGTTTTCCCCCCATCCAAACTCTCCCACACCCCGCCTTGAGCCGCGCCAACCAGCCAGTGAGCCGGATTGACCGGATCCACGGCAATGGCCGTCACTCGTCCACTCATTTTTCTTGAGACCAGGGTTCGACCAATCTGTCCCCCCACGATCGGAGCCGGCCCGAGGCTTACCCACTTGTTCGTCGCAGCCGGCTCGATACTGAGCGGAACCGAATTCATGGCGCTCCGCTCCAGTCCGCGCCAATGAGCCTTGTCGGGGATTTCCCCCAAAGGATAGGCTCGCTGTTCGTACGCCCACCACCAGCGCTGAAAGGCTTTTCTGTTGATCAAATCAGGGAATTGAAAGGCATCCGGTGCACGGGGCGGCTCCTGCGCAGCGGCGATTCCCGTCATGACGAGCATCAGTAAGAGACAAGAGAGTTTCTTGACCATGTTCTTCATCCTTTGTTGAGTATTTAGTCCACGAAGGGTCAATTGAGCGATATATATCACTTTTCTCATGGCTCCAATCGACATGTCAATAACTATGTCTCATGATGCGGCAGTTCCCCTTTCGTTTCGGTACAGTATGTCTCTCGAGCGCTTGAGCGCAATCGTGGCAGGATCGCAAGGCAGGAAGGAAGTGAAATATCCGAGGGCAAGGCCTGCCCCTCTCAAAATAAAAAGGCCGCAACAGCACTGAGCTGCGCGGCCTCTTCATTATGTTAACTTCCCGTTGGATACTGTCTTCTCTAGAGAAAGAGCTGAACCTTGCTGTTCATGGCCTCTTCCAGGAACGTGGCCACACCGGCATAATCGAGCCCCGGGTAGTCGATCATTTCTTCACGCTTGAAGCCCATGAGATCCATGGACATTTCACAAACGTAGATCTTGACGCCAAGCTCCCCGGCCATCTGGATCATCTCGTCGAGGGTAGCGACGTTTTTCTGTTTCATGAGGGATTTCATCATGGCGGTGCCCATCCCTCCCATGTTCATCTTGGAAAGCTTCACCGCGCTCGCTCCCTTTGGCAGCATGGCCCCGAACATGGTTCCCATGAAGTCCTTCTGACCCGCAACCTTCTTGCTGTCCCGCAGGACGGGGGTGCCCCAGAAGGTGAAGAACATGACCACTTCCATGCCCATGGCCACCGCACCCGTGGCGATTATAAAGGAAGCCAGAGCCTTGTCCAAATCGCCGCTGAAAACGATCATGGACAGCTTGTTCTGCGGCACTCTGCCGGACAGGGCTTCCATCTGCTGTTTGATTTCCGTGATCTGCTTTTCGAGGTGTTCGAGCTCCGTCGCCATAATGACTCCTTAAAATCTCAGGTTAAGGGTTCGGAAAAGATGCCGTTCACTACGACATACTATTGTTAACCCTATTAACTATTAGACAACCCAAATCCCGCTTCATACGGACACACCACATTACCGGGATGGGCACAGACCCAATCCCGGCCGCGAGGCAGCTCCGCGGGGCCTCAGATCAGTTGCTTCTTGATGGCTTCCATACTGGAGCGAAGCATTTCCAACGAGGAAAGGACGATCTTTCGATCTTCGGGGCCGAGCTCCAGCAGAAGCTTTTCGTGGAGACCGGCGTTGAAAGCGGCAATCTCCTCGGATTTCCTCGCGCCAAACGGCGTGAGACTGATAAGCTTGACACGCCCATCCTTGGGATCGTCGATGGCTTCCACAAGCTTTTTGCTCAGCAGCCCCTCGATGATCTTCGTCACGCGGCTTTTAGCGACATCCAGCTTTTGCGCGATGCCCTTCACCGTCAGATAGCGCTCCCCCCGGAAGAGCATCAAACAGCGCAGCTCGGCCTGAGGGATGTCAAACTTCTGCGAAAGATACTGAGTCCGGGTCTGACAGCAATGTAGAGTCTCCTCCATCAGCTCCTGAAACCTTCGGATCTGGTACCGAAACAATTCATCGATCTGTATTGCAGCGCTATCATTCATAGTGTTAACGATTATAATCGCATGAAACAGGTGCGTCAAGAGGAATTCCGCGCAGAAGAACAATGGGCTACCCACATAGGGCGGGACAACCTATCGATTCAATATACTCTGAGCGGATAGCGGCTGAGCCTTCTTCACCGCAGAGGCGCAGAGGACACAGAGGAAACGCAGAGAAAAGCTCTTGGAAATCTCTAAAGTTTCTCTGCGCTTTCTTTGCGTCCTCTGCGCCTCTGCGGTGAACACACAAGCTCCGTCTTAGGCATGTCCCATTTTATGCCGGTAGCCGCAAGGAAAAGAGTGAGTAGCTCATGAAAAACGCGCTGTCCATCGATCTCGAAGACTGGTTTTGTGTCCATGTCATGAGGGAGGCGATTTCCAAGGCGGATTGGAAGAACTGTGAGCTGCGCGTTGTGGAAAGCACTCGACGTATCATGGATCTACTGGCGCGGCATGGTGTCGAAGCTACGTTCTTTGTGCTGGGATGGATTGCTGAACGAGTGCCGGAGCTGGTCCGTGAAATCGAGCTAAAGGGACACGAGATCGCATGTCACGGCTACTCTCATTCCCTGATTACCCATATGACGCCGGATGAGCTCGAAAGGGACCTCGATAAGGCGCTCTTGGCGATAAGAAATTGTGTAAAATCCGAGATAATCGGTTATCGGGCTCCGTCATTCAGCATAAAGGAAGAGACGCTCTGGGCGGTGGACATTCTTGTCGATCATGGATTTGTGTATGATTCATCGGTTTTTCCGGTGAGCTTCCATCCCGACTACGGCATCCCCAACGCTCCACTCGTTCCTTATGAGATAGGACGTGGCCTTATCGAATTCCCCCTGAGCTGCGTAGAGTTCTTTGGTAAACGAATTCCCTGCGGCGGGGGCGGCTATTTCAGGCTCTATCCTTATGCCTTGACCCGATTCCTCCTGAAAAGATGCAATGCCGAAGGAAGACCTGCGATTTTCTATCTTCACCCTTGGGAAGCAGATCCCGGACAACCCAGGGTATCATTGCCGGTCACGTCGAGGGCTCGTCATTACATGAACATTGGGCGAACACTCGACAGGTTGGGGCAGCTTCTGACTGAATTTGAATTTACATCCGTCAAGAAGGTTTTGAGTATATGATCAAAGAGCTTGAGAAGCAGCAGCAATTTTGGGATACGGAAATAACCAATTTCGACGCAATATATTCACAGCGCAAGAATGTCATTGGAAGATTGTTGGACAGATATTTTCGCTGGGATATGTATGAGCGCTTCAACTACACCATGGAGCGTTGCCGCCCTGTCGAAGGCAGGACCTTTCTTGACGTGGGATGCGGTACCGGGCGCTATTCCCTGGAGCTCGCTCGATTGGGGGCACAAAAGGTCGTAGGGCTGGACATATCCGCCGCAATGATCGGGATGTGCGAGCAGCGCTCTCGGGAGGCCGAGGGTGGAGATCGTACGGTATTCGTCCAATCGGATCTTCTCAACTATTCTCCCGAAGCGGTATTCGACATTGCGATAGGAATCGGGCTTTTCGATTACCTCGAGGATGCGATGCCGGTCCTTGCCAAAATGAGGCAATGGACCGGAGATCGTGCACTGTTGAGCTTCCCGAGGTTAGGGACATGGAGGGCTCCCGTTCGGAAGATCAGGTTGGGTCTGAAGGGGTGCAGTGTATTCTTTTACACCGAAAAAGACATAACCACGCTTTTGAAGAAGGCGGGCTTCGTTCGCCATTCTCTTAAGAAAATCGGGGCGCTGTACTGCGTAACCGCCCATTGCCGCTGATTCAATATAAAGGAAGCTGATGAGCGACTCCTTGGTAGAAGCTGGGAAGAACACTCAATTAGAGAGGAAAGCGGGAAAATTGTACGAATATGATTCGGCTAGACGACGTCTGCCTGTCGTGGAAGAATTCATCGAGCTTTTGCGTTACCGGGATTTACTTGTCCTGCTCATATCACGCAACATCAAGATTCGCTACAAGCGGTCCATACTAGGATTGGCGTGGACCATGCTCAACCCTCTCATGATGATGATCATCATGACCTTGGTATTCTCGAGCATTTTTGCCGTAGCTGTGCATAATTATGCAGTCTATGTCCTGAGTGGCCTCATTCTATGGAACTTCTTTTCTCAGACAACTGTTGCAGCGACAAACGAGCTGGTCTGGGGAGGGAACCTCATGACGCGCATTTATGTTCCTCCTACCGCTTTTGCAATAACCGCGATAGGCACCGGCCTGGTCAATATTCTTCTTTCCCTGGTGCCGCTTTTGCTCATTATGCTCGTAACCGGGGCTCCATTCAGCTTCACCATTCTTCTACTGCCTGTCTCAATCATCTTTGTTGCGATGTTTGCATTGGGACTGAGCCTCCTTCTTTCGACTCTGGCAATATACTTCACCGATGTTTTGGAAATGTACCAGGTCATTCTGCTGGGCTGGTTTTACTTGACGCCTATCATCTATCCTATGAGTATGATTCCTCAACGCTACGTATGGCTGCTGAGTCTCAATCCCATGTACGGCCTGCTGGAAATTTTCAGGTCACCGCTGCTGCAAGGTGAATTGCCATCGCTTATGTCGTATGCCACAACCGGGTTGATGTCCATTACCACCCTCCTGGTTGGCTGGTGGTTTTTTGCAAGGAAAGCCGATGAAATTGCTTACAGGATTTAGGCGAGCCGCCCAGGCCCAGGCCCAGTCAGAGCCCGATGCGTCTGCGGCGACCATTCGCTTGGATGATGTTTCGGTGTGCTACCGTGTTCCTCGGGAACGTGTGAACAGTTTCAAAGAATATGCAATTCGTACTATTCAACGTCGCATGAAGCATGACGAATACTGGGCTTTGCGCAATATCAGCCTGGAAGTGCATAAGGGAGACTCCCTTGCCTTGATAGGGCGAAACGGTGCAGGAAAGAGCACACTCTTGAGAGTGATATCCCGCATTCTCAAGCCGACTCAAGGCAGGGTCAGGCTCAAGGGCCGCGTGGCACCACTCCTCGAGCTCGGAGCCGGGTTTCAACCTGAATTGACGGGACGTGAGAACATATACCTGAATGGAACACTTCTCGGATATACGCGGGCCCAAATAGCGAGTCAGTTTGATGAAATCGTCGCTTTTTCAGAACTGGCCCAATTTATCGAAGCACCCATTCGAACTTACTCGACCGGTATGGTGGCGCGCCTCGGATTCTCCGTAGCCACGGCATTCCCACCGGAGATCCTCATTGTGGACGAAGTGCTGTCGGTGGGGGATGAGGCTTTTCAGCGCAAATGTCAGGCACGGATGAATGAGTTCCGGGCGCAAACGACAACTACCTTGTTCGTGACACACAATATGCAGGTGGCCCGCACCATGTGCAACCGTGCGGTGTGGCTCGAAAACGGCACGATACGAGGAGATGGCGCTGCAAACGACATCGTGGATGACTATCTGCAAAACTGTGTGTAGCTCCAAGATCTTTGATAATGCCATCTTGGCTTTCTTATAAGCGACTTCTGTTTTTAAATTCTTTATCTACAGATGTGCCGATTGCCGTACATCTTATCATCGCAAAAAAGGTCCGAATGCATGGCGGCAGTCGAAATCAGTATCTGTATACTCACTTACAATTCAGCAGACACGATCGTTTCCTGCATCAAGAGCGCTCTAACGGAAACAGTAGGGTATCAGGCAGAGATCATCGTTGTCGACAATAATTCTTCAGATGATACGTGTGAAATCATAGATCGTAACTTTCCTTCCGTACAACTGATTCGCAATAGCAGCAACAAAGGGTTTGCAAAGGGAATCAACAAAGCGATCCGTAATAGCTCCGGCAGATATATATTGGCCCTGAATCCCGATGCGAAGCTGATGAATGGCGCCCTGTCCGGGATGATCCATTGCATGCGGGAAAAGAAGGATGCCGCTGCCGTTTCAGCGTCCCTCTACGACGAGAGCCAACAACTGCAGCCTTATGTTTCCGTTGACCTGAATCTCTTCAACGCCTTTCTTGCCGCCGCAAATATAGGTGGACTCGTTAAAATCATAGATCCGCAGCAAAAGACTCTTTCCGTTTTGAAGCCGTTTCGCAAGCTTCTTGGAAAAACCATAGGATCCTATGTGGCTTCAACCGTGGCCCCGGCCGCTGCCTCTGGGCATTCGCGGGAAGTTCTTCATGTCAACGGCACATGCGTACTCCTAGATCGTCAGGCTGTGGATGATGTCGGATTGTTCGACGAGCGATTCTTTCTTTATGTCGAGGACGCAGATTGGTCCAGACGTTGTCGTGAGCATGGCTGGCGGCTCTATGTCTGTGAGGCGGCTGGAGCGATTCACCTGTCCCAATGGAGCTTCAAGCGCAAATTTGGCAGTACTTCACCTATCCGATTTTACGCCCTCGTGGAATATGCACTGAAATACAACGGAGCGCTCAATGCTCTGCTGACCAGGATTGCAATTGCCTGCGGCTTTGTTTTGCGTGCGATCTGGGCTTCACTGCTCGCTTTATGCCTTAAGAGCTTCCGTACTGAATATCGTGGAATGGTTAAGGATCTGTTGTCAGCCGCCGTTGAAGCTCTCTTTTACCACCCGATTTTTTCACAGCTCCTTTTTCATGGCGACAAGGAGCTCGTGGCTATTGATGGTCTGTTTGGCCTCCATGACCTGGGAGACGACCTGACCCTGAGATCCATATTGAAGGCTCACGAACATACCAACAAGGCGTTTCTGGTCTTTTCCGCGGATCCGGAGCGTATAAGCAGAATCCACGGAGTGACAAGCTTTCCGCACAGGCCGATGAATGCACTGCGGCTGCTCTATTCCCTTTTCCTCCCCGGCTTCTGGGTCTGGCTGGCTCGATCTCTGTTGCTCATCAAGCGGTCCAGCCTGCTCATTACCGCGGAGGGAAGCTCATTTCAGAATGGTAGCTCCCGTGTTCATATCGACCGGCTTTTTAAGCCCTTTCTTGCATCGTTTCTCAAGTGCAAATGTGTAGCATTTTCAGCCGGAAGAGGAAGCTCGAAATTCTAAGCTGTCCAACCATCGAGGATATTACTGAGCGCTACTGACTCCAGGCCTATAATGACCATCTTATTATCGTATTATTGATTGAAAGAGATCATGAATATTTTGTTCCCTTACATGGCGCGGTGGCAAAGTGCCAACTATACACGCTACCATCAGTTGTTGCGGGTTCTCGATCAGATGGGGCATAAGGTCGTGGTGCTGCAGTCTCCGGCTTTGAGCTCTGCTGAGATCAGCTATCAGGAAGTTGAATGCAGTTCTCCAGGCGGCATAATAGTTGAATCAATACCCTTGGCCGAGTGGTTCTGGAAGCATCCTTTGCCTCTGGATAAGCTAATCAAGAAAGCCTCATACACACTGGTATCGCTCCGGTATCTGCAGGATATTATAGACGGGCATGACATCGACACTCTGCTACTCTATAATTTGCCTCAGTATTTCCTGGCTATGAGGTCACGCTGTCTAACTGTATTCGACATGCCGGACGATCTGGTGGCCAGCTTTTCCAATGAACTGGGAAGAGCCGTATTTCCCGGAGCGACCAGGGTAGCGAAACTGGTACTGAATGGAATGATCAGGGAAAGCGATTTGACTCTTGTGGCTTCGCGGACACTACAGAAGACCATAGCCATACCTGCTCCCATCTTACCCAATGGCGCGAACTTAGCTGAGATTGCCCGGGTAGCTCCCGCTCCGCTCCCCCTTAAGCGTCCTGGCCCGGTAGTGGGCTATCTCGGGTGCTTCGAATACTTTGTGGATATGGATATGGTCCTGGCTGCCGCGGCACTCCTTCCCGACGTGAGCTTCTGGCTGGCGGGAAGTGGCAGGGATTTTTGTCGTATCGAGAATCGAGCCAGAGCGGAAGGTCTCGATAACGTATATTTTCCCGGTCCGGTGAGCCACGAGACCGGCCTTGCAATGATGGCCGCGGCGGATGTCTGTCTTCTGCCGCGCCGATTGGGGCCGGTATCCGATGCTGCCTGCCCCATCAAGCTGTTTGAATATGCCGCCCTCGGAAAACCCATCATCGCCACCCCTGCTGAAGAAGTGAAGCTCATCGCAGGCGGCTTTGCATCCTTCGTAACAGATGCCTCGGAAATGGCGGCAACGATTAGGACTGTTCTATCCAATCCTTTAGAGACAAAATCGATGGTCGAGAATGGAATGGAAAAGGTTCAGACGATCTATAACTGGCATTCCATTGCTAAAACATTTGAGTGTGTTGTGGAAGAGAGGCGAAGAGCCGGGGCTTCTCGCGGAATCGGCTATATACATTGATCCAGTTTAGAAAACACGAAATTCGTCGAAACAGGATTTTTTCCAAACAAAATATGAGGCGCTATGACTATTGATTATTCCCCAGGTTGCTATGACTGGCCCGTTCGGCATGAAGGCCTTGATTCAGGATCTCGAATCTGCCGAATGATACAGCCTGGCTCTTCAGTCCTTCATATTGGTTGTTCTACGACCTTACTTGCACTGGCATTGAGAGAAAAGAACTGCCGCTGTGTCGGCATCGTGACGGATCCGGAAGCTGCCGAAACAGCCAAAGCCCACTATGACAGGATTGTGGTCGGTAATGCACTCCTGGTGTTGCCGGCATTGGTAGACGAAAAGTTTGATTTCATCGTGCTCTCGGACGTTTTAGCAAAGCTCAGTCAGCCCGCGGAGCTTCTAACAAGATTGAGACCGTTTCTCGGAGAGCGTTGTGAAATTGTTGCCTCTCTTCCCAATGTCACCCACGCATCAGTGGCTTGTGAGCTATTGAAAGGCCGGTTTCAATATAAGGAAGGCGGTTTGCTTGATTTCACACACCTGAGATTCTTCGATCGCCATTCTGCAATTCAGTTGTTTCAGGAGGCCGGCTATACTGCCGTCATTGGCGAAACAGTTATGAAAGAGCCGCAAGATACCGAGTTTGCCAGCGACCTGGCAGAATTCCCATCTGAATTGATGGCGGTGCTCAATGGCAATCCCGATAGACTGGTCTATCAATTCATTCTGCGTGCTGTTCCAGCCGAAAGAATACACTTACCGGTACAGGTTGATGAGTTGCGCAAGAAGTTGAGTGTGAATGAGAACGCACTTAGTGTAAAAATGCCGGAGCTTGAAAAGCTGCGCAAGAAGTTATTGGAGAGTGAGCGTTCTCTCAGTGCCAAGCTTTCAGAATTGGACGATCTACGTCGAAAGTTCACTGTCAATGCAAGTGCTGTGCATGACAATGAGCAATTACATACAGAGCTTGAATCAAATAGGAAGCGTATAAGCGCTTACAAAGAAGAGATACATCGTTTGCGCTCTGTGATTGCTGGATATGAATATTGGCCTTCGAGACTTATTGTCTCTGTATGGTCGCGCCTTGCACTTGTATCATCTAACATCATGACCTCTAGGAGAGAATTAAGCGTCAAACATGTATATCTATCGATTTCCGAAAGGCTGCGGAAGAAAGAGGAAGAAAAGAAGCTCGTCGAGCTGATCGGCAAGAGTGGCTTATTTGATGCCTCGTTTTACGCGGAGCGAAATCAGGATGTGGTAGAAGCAGGAATTGATCCACTGAAGCACTTTATAAGCTTCGGTGCTTCAGAGGGGCGAGATCCCCATCCACTATTCGATACCTCGTTCTATATCGAGCACAATCTCGATGTGGCCGGGGCGGGAACAAACCCCCTGGCTCACTTCATTACCAACGGCGCCCTCGAAGGGAGAGATCCGCATCCTCTCTTCGATACATCCTTTTATGTAGAGCGAAACAGTGACGTGGCCGAGGCGGGAATCAATCCACTGGTGCACTTTATCACTCATGGTGCATCGGAAGGCCGAGACCCTAATCCCTATTTCGACATGTCCTTCTATATGAAGCAAAATGCAGATGTGCTGGGGACGGGAGTAAATCCCCTGGTGCACTTTATCACGCGCGGGGCATCCGAAGGGCGCGACCCGAGTCTGCGTTTCAGTATTTCACTTTTTGCCAGGCAAAATCCCGTTGTAATGATGACCGGTGTAAATCCGCTGGAGTATTTTCTCCACCATTCGACCAACAATCCCGCTATTGGTAATTTTGAAGAAGACTATCAGAGCTCTGCCTCCGACTCAGGCAAGCCTGATTTATATCCCGTAATACGCAAACTGAGTGACGATGAGTGGCAGTCACTATTGCTTCGGAGCATAAAAGAGCGCCGAATAAATGATATTTTGATGCCTGGATTCCCGGAAGAGGCCGTTCAGACACAATTTACCGGGGCGATTAATGACGATACAATAAATGAAGCATTTAACTTTTTCACTATAGCTCGCGATGCTTGTTCAGAGTACGGCGCTCCGATAAGGAGAGCTACGAGGCTCTTGGATTTTGGGTGTGGCTGGGGGCGCATATCCAGAATGTTTTTGAGGGATATAAGCTCTCCTAATATATATGGCGTAGATGTCAATCCAGTTATGATAGAGCTGTGCAATAACATTATGCCGTATGGAAATTTTTCCTCCGTCAACAGTGGCTCGAGGATGGAATTTCCTGATAATCATTTTGATCTTGTAGTAGCATATTCGGTGTTCTCACATCTCTCTGAAAGGAACCTGGAATTTTGGATAAAGGAAATTACCAGAGTCCTGGCGCCAGGTGGGATTTTTGTAGCCACCACCCTCAAATATGAATTCATTCAACAATGCATTGACGCCCACAGGGATCCGGAAAGCTCCCCGCTTAAAGGACTTGACTATATCCTCGAGCATGCCTTCGCGGATGTTCTCAAGGATACATTTCCCGATGTCGAGAGCGCTCTCTTAGCCTACAACAACGAGGACATGTTTTTTCTCCCTACTGGTGGCGGGGACTATCTTCCTTCATCAGATTATGGATGGGCGATTGTTCCAAAGAAATATGTATTGAAGAACTGGAAAAACCTGGAACTGAAAACATACATGAAAAATCTGCCAATCTGCCCTCAAGCCGTCATTGTAGTACAAAAGACTGACAATCCTTGATTGATTGTCTCTCCTGTAAGCTTGTTCGATGCCGGACCGCTTCAGAGCGGAAGGGCCATAGTATACCATCTCGCAGAAGCATGCCTTTCTTGATTCGTCTCAGAAGACATAGAATTAGCACGAGCTGTTCTTTATCGAAAGAAAATGCAAGGAGCTCTTGACTATGAACCACCGCTCAGTCCGCTATGACCGGCCAATTCCACATGATGGCCCTGATTCAGGATCGCGTATCTTTCGATTGATCTTACCTGGATCTTACGTCCTCGATGTTGGCTGCTCCACCGGATTTCTGGGCCGGGTTTTGAAAGAAAAGAACTGCCGCTGTGTTGGTATCGAGCTCGACCCTGAAGCCGCGGAAATCGCCGGACCGCATTATGAGAAGATTCTCGTGGGAGATGCAGCCCTGGTGCTGCCCGAGCTTGGGAATGAAAAATTCGACTTCATCGTGCTCGCTGACATTTTGGAGCACTTGATCCATCCTGGAGAGCTTGTCAGTAAGCTCAAGCCATTTCTTGCTGAAGATGGCGAAATTCTTGCCTCTCTCCCTAATGTTACCCATGCCTCGGTTGTTTATGAGCTCTTGAAGGGGCGGTTTCAATACAGAGAAGTCGGTTTGCTCGATTTCACACATCTGAGATTTTTCGATCGCGACTCCGCCATGCAATTATTCGAGAAGTCCGGCTATTCTGCCATTGTCGCCGAAATAGTGACCAAAGAGCCTCAGGATACGGAATTCGCATGCAATCTCTCGGAGCTTCCATCCCGGTTATTACATCTGCTTGACAGTAATCCCGATTCACGGGTCTATCAATTCATCATGCGGGTTGTTCCATCAGAAAGGATTTATCCGCTCGCGATCTCTGAAGAGCTGCGCAAGAAGTTGAACGCCAGTGAAGATACTCTGAATGCCAAGTCCTTGGAGCTCGAAACTTTACGTAATAAGCTGACCCGAAATCAGCATGCTTTCGGTACCACGATATCAGAGCTCAAAAGCTTGGCTGAAAAGTTGGTACAAAACGAGGCTGCTGCTTACGAATACCAACGACTGATCAGGGAAGCTGAAACGATCAGGAGAGATGTGGCCGGTTACGAAAAAGAAAAAGATCGTTTACGTTTGTTGCTTGCCCGGTATGAAAGTTGGCCCTGCCGAACAATTCAATCTCTTTGGTCGCGTCTCTCCATTGGACCCGCTGGCATTAAAAAGCGCCTGGAACGGGTGAGCGTTAAATATCTCTATCGCTTTATGACTTCAAATATGCGAAAGAAATACGACCAAAAGAGGCTCATCGACCTTATCGGCGAGAGCGGCCTGTTTGACGCCTCATTTTACGAGAAGCAAAATTCCGACGTGGCAAAAGCGGGAGTCGATCCGTTGTGGCACTTTGCCACCTTTGGGGCTCTTGAGGGTCGAGATCCACATCCACTTTTCGATACCTCCTTCTACCTGGAGAGAAACCGCGATGTGGCTGAGGCTGGAGTCAATCCTCTTGCGCACTACCTCACCAGCGGTGCTTCCGAGGGTCGAGATCCGCATCCCCTCTTCGACTCATCTTTCTATCTCGAGCAAAACCCCGACGTAGTGAAGGCTGGGATAAATCCTCTGGCGCATTTTATTGCCTTTGGCGCTGCGGAGGGCCGGGACCCCAATACCCTCTTCGATACATCCTACTATGTTGAGCGATACCCCGACATAGTCGAGACAGGGATGAATCCTCTGGTGCATTTCATAATGTATGGTGCTGCGGAGGGCCGGGATCCCAGCCACCTCTTTCAAGTTAATCCAATGCAGTACTTTCTTCAGTGTATGACCAACAATCCGGCTATGTACATTGGATTGAACATGACCGGTCTTCCGGCGGAAGACCAGGAGCTTAACGCTCTCGCCAGGAAAGGAGAGCTTGCAAGTTTTAGCTACAAGCCTACAATCGGGATTTTGATGCCCACTTATAATATTGGTGCTCAGTTCCTCTCGTTCGCTATTGAATCGGTCCTCAATCAAACTTATCCTCATTGGGAGCTCTACATATGCGATGATGGCTCTGCAAATTCGGAAACTATCGATACTCTACACAAGTATGTCGATCAATATGACCGCATTCATCTGAAGATCCATCCCTCCAATCGAGGCATTTCCGCAGCAACGAACACCGCAATGGAAATGGCGGATACCGAATACGTCGCTATGTTGGATAATGATGATGAGCTACTACCTGATGCGCTTTTTGAAGTTGTCAAAGTAATCAATAACGAGCCGGATGTAGATGTAATATATACCGACCAGGATTTTATCGACGTGAATGGAGTTCCTTCCGACCCGTTTTACAAACCGGATTGGTCTCCCGAGATGTTTCGAGGTGTGATGTACGTGGGACACCTCTTGGTAGTGCGACGAAGCCTGGCCATGCAGATAGGTGGGTTCGACAGTGCATTCGACAAAGTGCAGGATTTCGAGTTTATGTTGCGGCTCTCGGAAAGCACATCCAGGATTCATCATATCCGGAAAATTCTTTACCACTGGCGTAGGATTCCCGGAAGCGTAGCATACGGGGGTAACGAAAAATCAGGAATTGAGGCACTGCAGGCTAAGGCAGTGAATGCCCACCTACAACGCTGTTCCGCATCTGCTACCGCATATTCCAATCCTAAGTTCGCACATAGGGTGTATTTGGATCCACATCCAAGAAAGATAGACCCCAAAGTGACGGTGATAATGCAAGTCGATGATCTCGATGATCGATTGTTCCAGGAGTTGAGCACTTTTGCAAAACATACTGAATACAAAAATATCGAAATGGTCCTTGTTTGCCGTGCTTTGCATCTCGATCAAGGAGCGTTAAGCGGCCTCGACATTCCAATAAAGACAGTTTTGTATGATGATCCGGGTGTTTTTAACTACCCACATGCAATCAATATTGGTGTGAGTAAGGCAAGTGGTGAGTATGTAGTATTACTTAATCATAACTTGGAGCCAATCACTCGAGAGTGGATACAGATATTGCTATTCTATCTGGAGCAGCCCAATGTTGGGGCCGTCGGCACGCTTATATTGAATTTCGACAATACGGTTCAGCATGCCGGTTTGGGGTTAGGAATCGGTGGTGCGGTTGGCTATGTAATGTCAGGGATGCCTGGAAGCTCCGATGGATTCGCAGGATCGCTTTCCTGTACTCGAGAAGTCACTGCTTTGGCAGGTGACTGCATGATGATTCGTCGCTCTATTTACTTAGAGCATGGGGGGTTAAACGAATACTTCGTCGATGATTATCAGGTTGCGGATCTGACGCTTCGCATATTCACCAGCGGCAAACGAATACTGCTCACACCTCGTGCCGTGATGCGCTTTCGCGAAGGTGTCGAGATCAAGCATTTTGTCAATCAGTTGGACACTGCTGTGTTCGTTGACAAATGGCTCGACCGGATAAAGGATGGTGACCCATACTACAACCCGAATCTAAACGCCCTATATGCGCGAAGTTAGATAGAAAACCAAGAATTTGGAAGACTTGTACGATGTTACAGAATGACAAATGCATTGTTTTGTGAAGTCAAATACTTCCGGCGCCAGTAATTGATTTCTTGTGGACCGGATAGCATGAATTGACCACTCCAGAGGCACACTATGAATATCCTTTTTGTAAGTCACTGCGATTTTACCGGCAACAGCGCAATGCATATATTCAGCATCGCTAACGAGCTTGTTGAGTATGGAAATGACTCTGTCGTTTGTGTTCCCAATGATCCCAAGACCGTCTTTCAACATGCCGAGCCTAAATTCCAGGTATTGGGCTACTCCGAGGCCTCCGGGCTCAATATCGCCTTCCCCGATGGCAGAGGCCCCGACTTTATCCATGCGTGGACACCACGAGAACTGGTCCGTAAGTTGACGATCCAGCTTGTTGCGCGGTACGGATGTCCCTATCTTGTCCATTTGGAAGACAACGAGGAAGCGATCGTCAAAAACGAGCTGGGCTGTGATGACTTGAATTCCATTGATTCAGACCGACTCGACTCGGTTATTTCTGAATGTCGCTCCCATCCCGTCCGTTATAAGAAATTTCTATCCGACGCCGCCGGTGTTACGGTATTGATGGATACCCTGTTGGAATTCAAGCCTGATCATGTTCCTGGGGTCGTCTTTTGGCCAGGATTCGACAAGACCTTCTGCAATCAGCAATCAGATAAGGAAAGCCTTCGTCGTCGACTTGGACTTTCCACGGAAGATATAGTACTTACGTACAATGGAAACATTCACGCATCGAACAGAAAGGAAGTATGCAGCCTCTTTCTTGCCGTCGGGCTCCTGAGCCAGATGGGTTATGATGTAAAGATTATCAAGACTGGCTGGAACCATGTAGAACACTTAGGTAGTCAGTTTGAGCCAATCAAATCCCTTATAATTGACCTTGGCTTTGTACCTCGCCTTGAAATTCCATCGCTTCTGTCCCTGGCCGATGTGCTTGTTCAACCTGGTACCTCGGATATATTCAATGATTATCGTTTCCCGTCTAAATTACCTGAGTATTTTGTTACTGGTATACCTGTGCTGTTGCCACGAGCGAATATTGGGCGCTTCATTGTAGACGGGGTCGAAGGTATTCTCTTAGAGGAAGGTAATGCTCTTGAAATAGCAAAGAAAGTTGAATTACTTCTCTGCGATAGAGAGCTATATCACAGGGTCGGTAAAGGTGGCCATCTCTTTGCGATGCGTGAATTGCAATGGTCAAAGAACGTAAAGAAATTGCATGATTTTTACCAATCCATATCAAACAAAAGTCACGATAAGCCGGTTTTCCCCTTGTCATTGAAAGACGAAGCTCCTGATAGCCGCAACGCTCAGGCGCCTCAACCCTTCAGTTCTTCCTCATGCACATCGGAAGCCGGGAAGAATGACGAGAGCAAGATTAAGATGCCGCGTTTGATCGCTTTCTATTTGCCACAGTTCCATCCCATCAAGGAGAACGATGAGTGGTGGGGCAAGGGGTTCACTGAATGGACCAATGTGGTTCGAGCCAGGCCGTATTTCAGAGGACATCATCAACCTCATCTGCCCACGGATCTCGGCTTTTATGATTTGCGGCTACCCGAAGTCATGGAAGAACAGGTGAAGCTGGCTCGATCCTACGGCATAGGAGGCTTTTGCTTCTATTATTACTGGTTCAACGGACGTCGTCTGTTGGAGCGTCCTCTCGATAACATGCTTGCCAGTGGTATGCCGGATTTCCCTTTTTGTATTTGCTGGGCAAACGAAAATTGGAGCAGACGATGGGATGGATCTGAAGATGATATCCTGATGAAACAGGAGCATTCACCCGAATCCGATGCTCGATTTATCCGCGATATTATTCCAATGCTGAGAGATCCACGATACATCAAGGTGCAGGGTAAGCCGATCATTCTCGTTTATCGAGTCAATCTTCTGCCCGATCCGGCGAGCACCGCACACATCTGGCGAACGATATGTGCAGAGGAGGGTATTCCATCCATACACTTGTGTGCAGTACAGAGCTTTGGAATTACAAATCCACGGCCCTATGGATTTGATGCCGCAGTGGAATTCCCCCCCCACACCAAAAGGGCGCTCATAGATCCAGGCCGGATGCCTGATCTGGACCCAAGCTTCGAAGGGTACATAGAAGACTATTTGCAGGTAGCACGCCACCAGGTAAGCTTGCCCCCGGCCCACTACCTAAAGTATAGAGGAATAATGCCTTCCTGGGACAATACTGCCCGTCGTCGCAATCGTGGTCATGTCATTATCAATTCTTCCCCATCAGCTTACGAAGCATGGCTGCAGGTTTTGATACAGGAGGCCTTGGAGGATAGATCCCCGGAGGATTCCTTGATTTTCATAAATGCATGGAATGAATGGGGCGAGGGGAATCATCTCGAGCCGGATCAGAAGAATGGACATGCCTACCTCGAAGCAACGCGACGTGCTCTGGATCTGGCTGAAAGGAGATTTGCGTCGCAGCACTCTTCCGCGACGTGGAGGCAAATAATAAAGTGTCTGTCCAGTGTAGAAGGTGAGTATGTCGGCCCGATTCCCTCCGGAACAAACGAAGTAGTGGCGACCCCAACCGTAGAAGATAGCGTGAAGAGGACAGCCAAAACCCGGTCCTGGTTCAACGACGCTGCCCTTCGCAATATCGTTGAGAGGTATCAGGGGAAATTTGCCGTAAAGCCCCTGAGCTACGCAACAGTTCGAGAATTTTGCGATAGTGTTGACCATCTGGGGGCTCTCGCAAGTGCTAACGGGGACTTGAAGGATTGCCAAAGGCCCTGGATGCTGAAGGCGATTCTTGGGAGTGTCCCCAGAGGTTCTCGAGTACTCGAGATTGGTGCCGGTGAGCCTTTTGTTGCGGATATACTCAGTAGACTTGGATATGAGGTGTTTATCGTTGATCCCTACGATGGTTCCGGTAACGGACCTCAGGAGTATGAGAAATTTTCGAAGGAATGTCCGAACATAACTTTCATGCGCGCGCAGTTCACAGATAAGCTGGCTCATCTGCAAGAGCATAGCTTCGATTGCATTTTCTCCATTTCAGTACTGGAGCATATTCCTGAAGATGGCTTGAGGGGTCTTTTCAAGGGATTGAAGAAATTCCTGAAACCTGAAGGAGTCTCAATTCATGCTGTTGACCATGTCCACAAAGGCAATGGTGAGATCGAACACCTCAAGAATTTGGAATTCATGGCCACTAATTTCGGCTTATCGGCCCATGAGCTTCATAATCTGCTCGACACCATGACCAACGACACCGAGACGTATTATCTCTCTGCCGAGAGTCATAATAGATGGCGTGGTGGAGTACCTTATGACGAATTCCCAATGCGTATATGCGTCAGTATCGAAATTGTTGCTGAAGCACGTAGGATTCATTCTTGCGGAGTCTAGCTCTGAGTACAGCTTGGCGAAAGTCAGCCTACCCACCCTACGCCGGAACCCCGAGAGAGCTGGGTTTGAGAGTGAAGAGGAGGGAGGCGGGCTTCCGCCGTCGCGTACCGGATTTGCCCTGGAGAAATTAGATCGTGAAGCCGTCGACCTTGTTGAGATCCTTGCTGATAAGTAGCCTACTGACCATCATTGTTTCTGCACCTCTTGTTTTCTATGTCTTTTCGTCTAGTGCTGCTTTCTATTTCGAGGTGATGCTCCAATCTTCAACATATGGGGACGCTCAGCTTTTTTTCGATAGAGGACGAGGATTTCTTGAAAAAGATTCCTCCATAGCTCGGGTCATCAAGAGCAAGACTCCACATTCGCTCCGTTTTCTCCTACCGCCCGGGGATCTTCGCCATCTGAGATTTGATCCCATAGACCGAGAAGCATCGATGGTTATGTTTCAACCTCGAATTGTCGATTCTGCCGGGAATGTAGTGAAAGCCTTTGAGATAGCGGATATACAGGCTAAAGGGCAGATCGATGAAATGAGCGCCTCCGGCAACGTAGTTGTCTTGAAGACTGCTACCGGAGCCAATGATCCAATGCTGGGGCTTCGGCTGGATGCACCACTGCATTTGCGGAAGTGGCGATGGACAGCCATTGATATGACGATGCGAGAGGTGATGCTGCCGGTTGTTCTGATCATGGTCATGTCCATGTTGATAACGACGACACTGCATGCAGTGATGCCTCGCATCCCGGGTAGAGCTATCGACTTCAGATCTTGCTTCAATACCATAAGAAGCGTAGCGTCTTTCTTTTTGCCTTTTGCGCCGCTTGTGGTATGCGTGGCACTGGTTGCTTTATACAGTGTAAATGTCCCTTTTTATGACCAGTGGGATCCTACCGTTTCATTGCTGTTTCAGAAGGCAAACGATGGATCTCTTTCATCGTTCGACCTACTGGCCCAGCTTAATGAGGGCCGTATTTTCTTTCCCCGACTGGTCTTTCTGTTGATGGGGTTAGTCAGCGGCTGGAATGTTCGATGGGAGATGGCGCTGATCCTATTTACCATGATGGGCATTTCGTTGATCATCTATCGGATTAGTCTGCTTACGATCACGGAAGACCGGATTCGAGCAGTGAAGCTTCTCTTTTTGGTCAACCTGGTGCTATTTTCGATGGGGCAATATGAGAACCTGTTCTGGGGCATTCAACTGGTGGCGTATATTCCACTTCTATGCCTGGTCGCCAGCCTATGGGTATCACTCATGCGATGGAGCCTTGGCACCAAGACTTTGATCGCAATGCTTCTGACCATTGTCGCAACATTCTCATTTGGCAACGGCATGCTCCTCTGGGTATTGGTGCCTGTGGCTCTGTTCTTGTTGAATCCCACGGAGTCGAAAAAGAAAATGTGGCTGGTCGCATTATGGATCCTGATGAGTGGAGCCAACTTATGGCTCTATTTTTACGATTGGCACAAATCATTTTACCCCCCTAGCGTCAAGAGCGATTTCTTTCCGTCCTTGTTCGCCTTCTTCGGCTCCATTATGGGGGGAACGGTGGGCAGATTCGGCGAAGTGAACTTTCAGGTCAGTGCTCTGATTGGTTTTTTCCTCCTTGCCTTGTTTGCCGTGTGTGGCTTGGTCATCTTACGACATGCAAGGGATCAAGCGACAGTGCGCAAGGGACTGGTTTGGCTATTGCTCGGCTCATACAGCCTTGTTTCCGGACTAGTAGTCACTTTCGGCCGCCTCGGGTTAGGTAAGGAATCGCTGCTTGTCTCCCGTTATGTAGCGTTCTCCATGGGCATTCCCATCGCCCTGATCTACCTTATCCCGTTGTGTCTCTCATTGGTTGCAGGGGAGCGCCATTCTCTGCGCTCAACTTTTGCGATCCGAGGGATCAGCACCTGTTTGTGTTTGGCCTTGATCGTCATGCAATTGGGGATTCTGGAAAAATCCATAAAGATCATCCAGGTGAACAAACTATGTCGGTTAAGTGGAAAAGCGTCCTTGCTTCTTAGCAACCATATCATTGATTTGGATGGTTTGAAATTCCTGGCATGGGGAGCTTCCACGGTCATATGCGAACGGGCTAGGATTTTGAACGAGTTGCACATGATGACTCCACCGCTCCTGCCTGCCGATGCATTTGTCCATGCTGCAAACGAAACTGCAGGGACGGCGTTTGCAGGGGCGGTCGATAGCTTTGATGCAGTTGCTGAAGGCCGTTATCATGTTGAAGGATGGGCTTATCTCGAGGCTGCCGGCCGTGCGGCAGATGCAGTGGTTCTTACTCGTCGTGGTCCGCAGGATCGGCCCATCCCGTTTGCCGTAACTCATCCTGCGTTTGATATAGGACCCAGTATTGCGGTCACCTGGAAACTGGCCAAAAGTTCTAATGTCGGATCTGGAAGATGGTCGATGGAGCTTGAGATGAAGGATCCACCTACCGAGATTCAAGCATGGGCTCTAGATGCGGAGAGTGGCATGCTCCTGCCTCTGAGCAATGAGCCCAGGGGATAGGCAGAGCTCTAAATTTCGAGCACTTGAAGTTCTTGAGCTTTCGAAAAGTAGCTATCGGAAGTTCTCAGACTCAGGTTATCGAAAGCCATGAAGAATATTAAGAACACAAAATCCGTTAGAATCAGGAAGATCCGATGTAACGTGAGGGATATAAGTCCGGAAGTCGAACATTGGTGAAATGGAAGATGCTGTCGATATGTCCTTTTTCTCATCATCGTACTTGATCGGGTTGCTCACGCCCCTGACATCCAGGCTTCGACGGCTTCCGGCCCTTTTGAGGCTTTTGAGGAGCTATGTGTCGGCAAATGGATTTCTGAGCGGAATGCGTCAAATCGCCGTTAAATCGTTTCGAAAATATCGATTCGGAGGATTTGCCGCAATCATTGTCTCTCTTCGAAGGCATGCAGGATTACAAAACCGTGGTGCATCTTTATTGAGTGTCATCGCTGAGCTTCTGACATCCGAAATCGAAATCCCAACATTGCCGGCTTCGGTAGACGTTCTGATTCCGGTTTATAATGGTCTGGAGCATCTACCTCGGTTGTTCGATAGCCTTTTTGAGAATTCAACGACCCCGCATCGGTTCATAATTATCAATGACGCCAGTACCGACCCCGAGGTCGAGCGCTATATAGGGCAGCGCATCGAGGGACGGGAAGATTGCCTGTTTCTTTCCAATTCCGTGAATCTTGGATTTCCGGCTACAATCAACAGGGGAGCACAGGAGGCGAGAGGACATTTCGTCATATTGAACACCGATGTGATAGTCCCTCCGGATTGGCTTCAACGGCTCATGAAGCCTATTTTTTTCGACGAGCGCATTGCGTCGTGCACACCCTTTTCCAATTCAGCTACCATCTTTAGCTTTCCACTTGCAAATCAGGATAACACTCTCCCGGATGGATGCACCTTGAGCCGGATAGATACTGCCTTCCGCAGGCTGTCCTCAAATATTGGTCGGAAATGTGAGGCTCTTTCGGGAGTGGGCTTCTGTATGGGGATCAACATGGATACCTGGCGAAGCATAGGGGAATTCGATGCGGAAACCTTTCAAAGAGGGTATGGAGAGGAAAACGACTGGTGCCAGCGGGCCATTGCCGCGGGGTGGCGAAATGTTCTTGTCCCCAACCTGTTCGCCTTTCATGCGCATGGAGGCTCATTTCCAAGCGAGGAAAAAAGGGCTCTGATCGAGAGGAACATAGTGCTCTTGGAGAGTCGATGGCCCAATTACCGTTTGAGTGTAGCCGCCCATGTCGATAACGATCCGTTTAGAGATTTTCGAGCGGCAGGGATCCTTTCTCTGGCTCTTTCGCGAGAAGCCCGGCCGCTGCTGTTGATAGACCACTCGATAGGCGGTGGAGCTAATGAATATAGCAAGCAGAGGCTTGAAAAGGCTCAGTCGGAAGGCAGGTCAAGCATCTATGTGACTTACCATGCCTACAGGGATGAAATAGAGATACGCACATTCTACAAGGGTATGGAATGCCTTATTGTGGCTCATGAGCCCGAAGAGCTTCTGGCGCTTGGAGATATCGGACACCTTGAGAGCATTGTTTACAACGATCTCGTTGGGTGGAAAGCTCCGGAAGCGATGATTTCGGTTATGATGTCGCTAAAGAAAAAATCGGGCGCTGCCTTAGAGATACTTTTTCATGACTATTTTCCCGTGTGCCCGTCGTATGTGCTTATAGACGATAATACCCGGTACTGCGGCGTTCCTGAAGACCTCGAGACCTGTCGCCACTGCCTGCCGCGGGCCATCAGGATGTATGATTACAAATATCAGCCCGCTGACATAGCGGAGTGGAGAAAGTTATTCCAAGAGGCGATTTATGCCGCGGATTTACTGGTGTTTTTTTCCAATGCCAGTCGTCTGGTGGTCGAGCGTGCTTACACACTACTGGAAGATAGAATCAGAATAGCTCCTCATGTTCCTCTGTGTGTTTTCGAGAAGCCCTATGTGTTGCCTGTCGAAGGCCCCTTGACGATTGGAATTGTGGGAAACATCGATGTACCCAAGGGAGCTCATATAGTCCTTGAATTGGCAAAGCTTCTGGAAAAACAAAGGCCCGAAGCGCGAGTGGTGGTAATCGGCCGAATTGCCATGCGCTGCAAAAGAAAGAATGTGACCATTACCGGCGCCTACCCCCATAAAGAGCTTCCTGACTTTTTGGCAAAATTTGGAATAACTGTAGCTTTTGTGCCTTCCATATGTCCCGAGACATTCAGCTATGTCACACAGGAATTGATGATGCTCGAGGTGCCTGTTGTTTGCTTCGATTTGGGTGCTCCAGCCGAGCGCATAAGATCTTACGAAAAGGGAAAGGTGGTCCATGATTTATCAGCCGCCTCCGCCCTTGCCGCCATCGAGGCATTGGATCGGGTACGATTGAAAAACCGTGTATCTCTTTAGTTTGGAGCCCCGCCGTGCATCAGGAAATCAGCCAGGCAGTCGCTTATAATTCATTCGATTACTTCGAGAAAACGCTCATTACCGATAATGGATTCAGGGAATATGATGTTCGCTGGATTCTCGGCAAAGAAATTAATCCCAACGGCTTCCTGGTGCTTGGGAAGGCTTTCGGGACATTTCTCCAGGAAACCGTAGGTGAGAAGAAAGTGATCGTCGGGCACGATTTCAGAGCCTACAGCCAGGATCTTTGCCGCTCCTTCGTCGTGGGACTCCTTTCCACAGGCATGCATGTTGTGGACATAGGATTAGCTTTGACGCCGATGCTTTATTTTGCCCAGCATCATCTTGATACAAGAGCTGGTGCCATGGTTACGGCAAGTCACAATGAGAACGGGTGGACAGGCATCAAGCTGGCCGATGGGCTGTCTTCCACCCTGGGGCCTGCCGGGATTTCTCAATTCAAAGAGATCGTCAAGGGAGGGCGTTTTTGTGCGGGGCAGGGTACTTATGAGCTCTGTTCGGATTTGTTCGGGGCGTATGCTGATGACCTTATCGGTTATGGAGCCCTGGTGCAGCCTTTGAAGGTTGTCGTGGCCGCCGGCAATGGGACGGCCGGGAGATTTGCCCCTGCCATTATTCGACGACTCGGCTGTGAGGTCATTGAGGTCGACTGCAACCCCGATTGGAATTTTCCTCAATACAACCCGAATCCTGAAGATGTGGCATTCCTCGAAAATATTTCCAGCATTACTAAGGATGTCCAGGCTGATCTCGGTATAGGCTTTGACGGTGACGGTGATCGAATAGGTGTTGTGGACAATCTGGGAAGAGAAATCTATTCAGATCGGCTCGGATTACTTGTAGCCCGGTGGATTTGTTCCGAACATCCGGGCAGGAGTGTTGTCGTTGACGTAAAGAGTACGGGGCTTTTCTTCGATGATCCCATTTTGCGCCAAACAGGAACAGAAGTCATTATGTGGAAGACCGGCCATTCCTACATCAAGCAGAAGGTGGCCGAAATACGGGGAATAGCGGGGTTCGAGAAAAGCGGTCATTGGTTTTTCAATAGTCCTTACGGTCGAGGATATGATGATGGGCTTCTTTCCGCCGTTCACCTGCTGCACTTGCTGGCTCGTAGCGGGACGCCGTTATCCGAAATGGTGAATGCTCTTCCACTCACCTGGCAGTCGCCCACACTGGGAGTCTATTGTGCCGACGAGGAAAAATACGAAGTGGCTTCAGAAGCGGCACGGCGGTATCAGCAGGACCTGGAGGCCGGGGCTACCATCGCTGGTGCAAGGATAAAGGACATCATCAACGTAAACGGGGTTCGCTTCATTCTCGAAGATGATGGCTGGGGGCTGATACGTGCATCCTCCAACAAGCCTTCATTGGTAATCGTGGGGGAGTCGCGCCGGTCTGAAGATCAATTATATGACATTATGGACCATATCCAGACTCGCTTGAAAGATTCGGGCAAGATTGGCGAATATGATCAGAAAATGCCGAAGCGATCCAGGGCATAGTGATGCGGTGGCTATGAGCGTTTTGCCATCGAAAGAGCCGGAGAAGTGTAAATGATAGTCCCCGTAATTCTTGCAGGAGGATCAGGAACAAGGCTGTGGCCTCTTTCGAGAGAGCTTTTTCCCAAGCAGCTCTTGCCTCTGTTGGGCAATGATACCATGCTGCAAAGCACGGTTCTTCGCCTGTCCGAAATGGAGGAAGTGGAAGAATTCATTGTCATTTGTAACGAGAATCATCGCTTTTTGGTCGCAGAGCAGCTTCGAGCCGTGGAGAGCAAGCCCGCCACCATAATTCTTGAGCCCGTTGGAAGGAACACGGCTCCCGCGGTTGCCATCGCGGCCCTAAAGGTGTTGGCTGCGGGCGGTGATCCGAATATTGTCATACTGCCCGCGGATCATCACATAGACGATATCGCGTCTTTTCAAGAAGCTTTGCGAGCAGCGGCGGATTTTTCTTCCGAAGGATACCTAGTCACTTTCGGAATTATCCCTCATTCACCGCAAACGGGCTATGGCTATATCCGTAAGGGGGAGAAGATCTCTTCCTCGAGCAATAATGTATGCGCGTTGAGAATCGAGAAGTTCATCGAAAAGCCGAGCATTGAGCGGGCACGAGAGCTCGTTGCATCGGAATGCTATTTCTGGAACAGTGGCATGTTTATGTTCCAGGCTTCGCGGGTGTTACAGGAATTGGAGAGGTTCGCTCCTTCCATCGTACAATCCTGCAGGCAAGCCTTCGAAACGGGTCTCCGAGATCTCGACTTCTACCGTCTCGACGCCGGCGCGTTCGAGGCATGCCCGGCTGATTCCATCGACTATGCGGTTATGGAGAAAACTGAAAATGGCATCGTGCTTCCTTTGCACTGCACCTGGGACGATATCGGCTCCTGGGACGCATTGTGGCGCATAAACGACAGGGACGGCAGTGAAAACGTCATGGTGGGCGACGTTCTTGTGCATGACGTGGAGAATTCATATATACACGCAACCAGTCGATTGGTTGCAGCGGTAGGTATCCGGAATCATGTCATTGTGGAAACGCCTGATGCAGTACTGATATCTCCGCGGGACAGGGTTCAAGACGTCAAAATACTGGTCAACAAGCTGAAGGCCGAAAATAGAGAAGAGGCTTTGAGCCACAGAAAAGTATATCGTCCGTGGGGAGCTTACGAGCCTATCGACGTCGACCGTCGCTTTCAGGTGAAGCGGATTACCGTGAAGCCCGGGGCCAAGCTCTCTCTCCAAAGACATTTTCACAGGGCGGAGCATTGGGTGGTCGTGAGAGGCACGGCGCTCGTTACAAGGGACGACGAAGAGATCCTTCTCAAAGAGGATGAATCTATCTACATTCCTCTAGGTGTCAGGCATCGCCTCGAGAATCCAGGAAGGATTCCGCTGGAGATAGTCGAGGTTCAATCGGGAAGCTACCTTGGCGAAGATGATATCGTCCGGTTCGATGACATCTACGGAAGGGAGCATTGACGCTATGAGGCGGATTAACGATCCGGGGAAGCTTCTTGTATTGGTGCCTCTTGGATTTTCCGGAAATGTCGGTAGACGGGAATTGGCCGGGAGAGAGCAGGCATGAATATCACTAAGAAAAGTAGAATATATGTGGCGGGGCATCGAGGACTGGTGGGCTCTGCCATTGTAAGGCGTTTGATGGATAAGGGTTATTGTGGCTTGATTTGTCGTGCTCACAAAGAGCTTGACCTTACAGATCAAACCTCGGTGAATTCATTCTTCAAAGAAGAACGTCCAGATTATGTATTCCTTGCGGCAGCCCGTGTTGGCGGCATCCTGGCAAACGACACATTTGCAGCGGATTTCATTCGGGATAATCTTCTGATTCAAACCAACGTTATCGATGCTGCCTATCGGTTCGGGGTCAAGAAGCTGCTCTTTCTGGGATCATCTTGTATCTACCCGAAGCTGGCGCAACAGCCGATAAAAGAAGAATATCTGCTCGGCGGCTATCTGGAGCCGACAAATCAATGGTACGCTATCGCCAAGATAGCCGGGATCAAGATGTGCCAGGCTTACCGGAGACAGTACAACTTCAATGCCGTGAGTGTCATGCCTACCAACCTTTATGGGCTTGGCGACAACTTCGATCTTGAGACCAGCCATGTGCTTCCCGCTTTGATTCGAAAATTCCACCTTGCAAAATTGGCAACGGAAGGAAACAAGGCAGGGATCGAGAAGGATGAAGAACGCTTCGGTCCCATTCCTCAGGATCTGAGGGCTGCATTCAATCTCGATTTGCTGCCTTCCGCCGGGGATCAGGGCACTAAGGGCGCCTGCTCAGCATCCGGGATGCCTGAGGTTGTCCTGTGGGGCACGGGGACTGCCCGCAGAGAGCTCCTCCATGTTGACGACCTGGCCGATGCCTGTCTTTTGCTGATGGAGGGCTACGATTCGGAGGAGATCGTCAATGTTGGTACGGGCGAAGACGTGACCATCAAGCAGCTTGCTCAGATGGTGAGCGATATTGTCGGCTTTCATGGGTGCATTTCATATGATAAGGGAAAACCCGATGGTACCCCACAAAAGGTCCTGGATACCTCGCGCATCTCTTCCCTGGGATGGGCTCCTCACATCGGACTTGAGGATGGAATCAAAGACACCTATGAGTGGTACCAGAAGGTTGTATCGGGGAATGTAGATAATCAGGCATAACGACCTGAGATCGAGCCTTCGGTCAAGCAGGATTTTTCCTATTACTCATTCTCCATAACAGTGCAGGAGAAAGCGTTGGCGAAAATAGCCTTGATTACGGGAGCCACAGGACAAGACGGCGCATATCTTGCCGATCTCCTGTTGGCTAAGGGTTACATTGTACACGGAATCAAACGTCGGGCATCACTTTTCAACACTCAGCGGATCGATCACCTCTACCAGGATCCCCACGAGCAAACCCCGAGATTTTTTTTGCACTACGGTGATCTTACCGATGCCACCAATCTCATCCGAATCATCCAGGCGGTACAACCCGATGAGATCTATAACCTGGCGGCTCAAAGCCATGTGAAAGTCTCTTTCGAGACGCCGGAGTACACCGCAAATGCAGATGCCCTGGGAACACTGAGGATTCTGGAAGCCATTCGCATCCTCGGGCTCGAGCAAAAGACCCGCTTTTACCAGGCTTCCACGTCGGAGCTCTATGGCAAGGTTCATGAAACCCCGCAAACTGAGCTGACCCCTTTCTATCCGCGCTCTCCCTATGCCTGTGCAAAGCTTTACGCCTATTGGATTACGGTCAACTACCGCGAAGCATATGGGCTGTATTCATGTAACGGCATTTTGTTCAATCATGAATCACCCGTTCGCGGCGAAACGTTCGTTACACGTAAGATCACCCGCGCCGCGGCACGCATCGCATTGGGACTGCAAGACCATATCTATCTGGGCAATCTGAATGCTCTCCGTGACTGGGGCCATGCGCGGGACTTCGTGTACGCGCAGTGGCTCATTCTCCAGCAAGAGGAGCCTGATGATTATGTCATTGCCACAGGCGAACAGCACTCAGTGCGTGAATTTTGTGAACTGGCATTTCAAGAGATCGGCATAGAACTGGAGTGGCAGGGGAAGGATATTTCAGAAGTGGGCGTAGTCGCTGCTGTGCATCCTTCACCTCTCCTGGAGAAATACGCTTCCCACTACACGGCGGCCACTCTGCGGCAAGGCCAGACTCTTGTTTCGGTCGATCCAAGCTATTTTCGTCCCACGGAAGTGGCAACACTTCTTGGTGATCCCACCAAAGCGAGAAACAAGCTCGGCTGGCGTCCCACGGTGTCCTTTCATCAAATGATAAGCGAAATGGTGATACGCGATTTGGATGAAACCACCCGCGAAGGCATTTGTGAACGAGACGGCTTTCCACTGCCGTCTAGTTGTGAGGCAAATATGTGAGTGACGTTACCGGGAATAAGTCCAGGCTGTCGAATCTCGACCTGTGCGACTATTTTCAGCCATATATCGAGCATTAAGAACAGGAAGAAGAACATCCTTGAGCATCGAGATCATTAAATCATACTTCAGATTTGGCGATTCTACGAATAACGAGGTTCCTACGCCGGAAGGTGGGGAACGAAGGTTCGATAGAGTCATACAATTCGCAGCATGGAGCTTTAGTGCTCTCCTATTCGCTACATTTACGCTGATTGCACTTGCGCGGGTCTTTTCCGAGGGAGTCTGTTGCGCTGATGACGCTTACTACGCAGTAGTTGCAAAGAATCTGGTCAAAGGGCTCGGCTACGCTGCGAGTGTTCAAGGGGGTAAAACTGTTTTGTTCGATCCCACATCCGGATCGGGACCCGTATTGATTCTACCTGCCGCCTTTGCCATGACGATATTCGGAAATCGCTACTGGATACCGGGATTGAGTTTGGTGATAATGTGGTCATCCATGTTGCTCGTGTTGTATTGGAGGATATATAAGGAATTTTCCTCGGCACTCGCTCCGGTAGCTGCCTCCCTTTTTATCATCGTTACCTACGCATTGTTTCCCATGCATCACGAGCACTGGTATGCCCTGTTGGGCGAAGTTCCAGCAGCATTGTTGGTGCTGGTGGGATTCGTAACCTGGGCCGGAGATCCTCTCGACGGACGAAGGCTTCCAATCAGTGCAGTTTTGCTTTCACTTGCTTTTCTTACAAAAATCTTAACTGCACTGTCCGTAGTCGTATTTTTGATGGTTGCAGTTTTCTATTATCTTTTCATAGCGAAAAGCTCGCTCAAAACCCTGGCGGGAAAGCTGCTGACATGGTCTGTGTACTTCCTTATTCCTTTGCTTTTGTTCGAAGCATGGAAGCTGGGCGCCTTAGGCATCGATGCTTATATAGCAAATATCAAGGGCTTCATATCGTTTATGAGAAACCAAGGGCTTGCCGGCAAATCAAGCGTTGGTTTTGTCGAACGAGCTATATCATATAGTATTGCCTGCAAAAGCAGACTTGGAATTTCTCCGTTTGAAATCATACTTCTATCACTTGTAGCTGTGATCGTTATGCAATACTCACGAGATGTACGTCTCCGCGTAATCTCTATGCTCCTTTTTCTCTATACATTGTTTGCGGTTCTCTATTTTCTTTTCTTTTCCATAGGCTGGCCGAGATATATATTGATAGCTCTTATTGTTTTCATATTCTTGATATCTATCCTGCCCTTGGCGATTAAGAGCGTTGCAGCGAAAATAGCGTTTGCAACTATATTGATCTTTATAGCTGCTAACATTAACTATAACATTCTTGGGATCCCCACTGGGTCAATGGATAATGGCTGGTTTAAGCAGTCAACGCCTCTCCGGAATCTGATATCAGTCAGTCAATTCGTTGATAACAATCGAGTTGAGCACTCCATGGTCAGTGAATGGTCGGGGACGTGTGCGGACATCGAGTACATGTCTTCCGGAGCTGAAGTATTTGGCGACTACAAACAGGTGCCTCTCGATAAAGGGAACAGAAATACAATGCTCTCGATTAACACTCGCTTCTACCAGGAAAATCGAGATTTTCAACGACTGACCGACTCTTGTGAAAGCCCTGTTGTTTCTTTGCCTCCTTATCTGGTTTATCACTGCCGGTAGCCGGGCAACCGGATGACTTCTTGTCAGGCTGACAGCCGTGCTCGGGGAAGCCCTGGCCCGACTTTTTCTTCATGATCTCTAATCCCGAGGTATATAGCGCTCCATGAAGCCTAAAGAAAAAAACATACAGGCCTTTAACTCCGACGTGGCCCAAAAGGGCGGATATGCATACACCTCTCCCGAACGTTGCTCCTCCCGTTTGGCCAACGCGCGCACCACTCAGGCCATCCATGAGTTTGCGGCAGGTTGCGGGCGACGCATTATCGACATCGGCTGCGGTGATGGTACCTACACCGCGGAATTTCAGGCTCTCGATCCCTTGGAGGTCCTGGGGCTGGATGCGGCGGAAAACGCAGTGCAGTGTTGCCGGCAACGCATGGACTGTGATTCTCGCTTCCATTTCGAAACCCGTTCGGTCTACGATCTGAGCCCCTATTACGGACGATTCGACATTGCCATCGTACGCGGGGTGCTGCACCATCTTCGAGAACCCATCAAGGCTGTAGCCGAGATCATCAAGACGGCTCCGACGCTGATCATTGCCGAGCCCAACGGCTTCAACCCCATTGTGAAGCTTCTGGAGCGCTTCTCCCCCTACCATATTCGGCATGAGGAGCAATCCTTTTTTCCTTTTGTCCTCGACCGCTGGTTTGCCGCTGTCGGTGCTCCCGTCGACAAGGCACTTTTCATAAATACCGTGCCCTTTTTCTGTCCCGATGCGTTCGCGAGATTCTGCAAAAGCTTCGAGCCGCTGGCTGAACGTCTGCCCATAGTGCGTCATCTTGGCTGCGGACAGTATGTCTTCCGTGCCCGGCGCAGCGAAACGGGAGCGAAACGGTCATGAGCGCTCAAGCCCCATCGCTGACCGCACTCCTTAGGCGGGCCCGCCTTCGTCTGCTGGAAATGCACCACCGTACCAACACCGGCCACATCGGTGGAAATCTTTCTTGCATAGACTGTCTCGTGGTCTTGCATCACGCGGTTTTAAAAGAAGACGACGTCTTCCTCCTTTCCAAGGGGCATTCGGCCGGCGCCTTGTACGTTGCCCTATGGTCGTGCGGCGTTCTGGATGAAGACGCATTGAACACCTTCGCCTGCGACGGAACCTTTCTCGGTATCCATCCGCCAATCAACCACCTCAAGGAAGTTCCTTTTGGCACGGGCAGTCTGGGGCATGGCCCTTCCCTGGCCGCGGGGATGGCTCTTGGGCGGCGCCTGCAAAATATTCCTGGACGGGTATTTTGCCTTTGTTCCGACGGCGAGTGGCAAGAAGGCTCATGCTGGGAAGCTTTGAGCTTCGCCGTACATCAGCGTCTGGACGGCCTGCGCTTGATCGTGGACGTGAACGGCTGGCAGGGATTTGGCTCCACCCGCGAGGTGGCCTCCCTTTGCATGGATAGCCTGGCAGCCCGTTTCGAGGCTTTCGGTGCTTGCGTGAGCCGTTGCGCCGGGCACGATCCCGAGGCGATTCTCGAAGCGCTCCAGGCAAACATCCCCAGAAACCGACCGAGTGTTCTCCTGCTGCACACCTGCAAGGGCAAAGGACTCTCCTTTTTTGAAGACACACTGGCCTCGCACTATCTGCCGCTGACAGACGAACAATACGAAAGCTCTTGTCGAGACCTTGAGGATTGATCATGCGCAAAGCTCTTGTTTCAGCCTTGCTTACGCAAAGCAAGGACCCGGCTTTTTGCTTCCTGACCGGCGATCTGGGCTTCATGGCCCTGGAGCCGTTGCGTGAGGCGCTCAAGGAGCGTTTCTTCAACATGGGCGTGGCGGAACAAAACATGGTCTCCGTTGCGGCCGGGCTGGCCCAGACCGGACTGCGCCCCTGGGTCTACAGCATTGCTCCGTTTTGCTACGCGCGGCCCTTCGAACAGATCCGAAACGACATCTGTCTTCACGATCTGCCCGTGCGCCTTCTGGGCAATGGAGCAGGTTATGGTTACGGTGTTCAAGGGCCTTCGCATCACGCTCTCGATGATTGCGCGGTCATGGGAAGTCTCCAGAACATGAGCGTCTATGCTCCAGCTTTTAAGGATGACCTGTCCTCTTTGGTCGATTTTTTGTCACAGGACCCCCATCCTGCCTATTTGCGCCTGGGCCTGGACGAGGGACCGGCAGGCATTCCACGACCAACCTATGCACCGTTTCGCTGCTTGGAAGAGGGGGCGGCGGGGCTCATCCTGGCACTGGGGACACTGGCCGGGCCGATCTGGGGAGCGGTCCTTGAAATGCCGAAGGCGAACCGACCTGCCATATGGTGCTGCAGCCGGCTTCCGTCCCGGACCGGGGATTTCCCCGACGTGGTTTTGCGACAGGCAGCCGCTGCGCCGTGGACCATCGTCGTGGAGGAGCACGTAGCCACGGGCGGTCTGGGATCGAGCTTCACCCACGCGGCCCTGGAGACAGGTATAACTCCCAGGCGATTCGTGCATCGTCACGCCTTGGGATACCCGGGCAATTGCTACGGCTCGCAGGAGTATCATCGTCGTGAGTGCGGACTGAGCATTGCGTCCCTGTGCGAATGCGCGATGTCCCTAAGCGGGGCGTTATGAGCGACATCACTTCCCTTATACGTTCCCTCCCCGGGCCTATCCTGGTGATCGGCGCCAGCGGCTTTGTAGGAGCCAACCTGTTCCGAGCCTTGCTTGCCTGCCGCTCCGACATCTTCGGTACAACTCACGCTTATGCGGCTTGGCGCCTGGAAGGCATTTCCACCCAGCATACCCTGCATCTCGACCTGTTGTCGCATTCAAGCCTTGCGGATGCCATGGAGCGAATTCGGCCGGCCGTGGTATTCAACTGCTCTTCCTACGGAGCCTATTCCTTTGAGGCCGATTCGGATCGAATCCACCGGACCAATTATCTGTCCACGATCAATCTGTTGGAGCTTTGCGGGCGCATGCAGATCAAGGCCTATGTGCATGCGGGCAGCTCCTCCGAATATGGCCTCAATTGCACCAGTCCATCCGAGGATGCGGCCCTGGTTCCGGACAGCCATTATGCAGTGAGCAAAGCTGCGGCAGCGCAAGTCCTGGCCTATTTTGGCAAGGTTCGCGGCCTTGCTTGCGTCAACCTGCGCCTGTATTCGCTGTATGGCCCATACGAAGATTCCTCGCGCCTGATCCCCGCTCTTTCCGAGCGCATCCTGCATGGAGAGCTGCCACCGTTCGTCAATGCGGACATTTCGCGCGACTTCATCTATGTCGGCGATGTGGTGGAGGCTTTTATCGTCACAGCGGCCCGAATCGACGAATGCCGAATCGGCGAATCCTACAACGTTGGTACGGGGGTGAAGACCACCATCCGTGATTTAGCCAACCTGACCCGTGAGCGTTTCGGCGTGAGTGCGCAGCCGCAGCTCAGTAGTATGCCGTCCAGAGCTTGGGACCACCAGGACTGGTACGCAGATCCCTCACGCATGAGAGAGGATTTCGGTTGGCAAGCCAAGACCTCCCTGGCCGAAGGACTGGAAAAGACCGTGCAATGGTGGCGGGAATTTCTTCTTGATCATTCCTTCGGCACTCTCACCAAAAAGCAGGCCCAGGCGGGAAAAAGCTCCCTTTCGGCCATCGTCGCCTGCTACCGGGACGAACAAGCTGTCCCGGTTATGTACGAACGGCTTTCCCGGACCATGAGTGCTCTGAACCTAGACTACGAGATTATTTTCGTCAATGATGCATCACCCGACGAAACCACGGCTGCGATCAAATCTTTGTCCGCACGCGATCCTCGCGTCATCGGCATCGTGCATTCGCGCAATTTCGGCTCCCAGGCTGCGTTTCGCAGCGGCCTGGAGATTGCCTCCAAAGAGGCGTGCGTTCTTCTGGACGGAGACTTGCAGGATCCTCCCGAGATGATCGCTCATTTCGTAGAGAAGTGGCGCGCCGGGGCGGACGTGGTATATGGACGGCGGGTGCAACGGGAAATGCCGGCTTGGCTGGAAACCTTTTATAAAGCCTTCTATGCTCTTTTTTCATTCGTAAGCGACATCCCCATACCTAAAAACGCCGGGGATTTTTCCCTCATAGACCGCAAAGCGGTCCGCTGGATACTGCGATGCAACGAACGGGACAGTTTTCTTCGCGGACTGCGGGCCTATGTGGGCTTTCGTCAGGAGGGCGTGGACTATGTCCGGCCCGAGCGCATGTTTGGCCACAGCACGAACAATTGGATCAAGAACATCGGCTGGGCCAAAAAGGCCATTTTCTCCTTCAGCCGCGCTCCCTTGCATCTGTTGACAGCGGTTGGCGGCATCGCAACGCTTGCCTCCTTGCTGCTCATGCTCTACATGGCATCCGCCAAACTGTTCTATCCTGAAATCATTCCCCGGGGTATTACCACCGTCTTGATGATGATCGTTTTGTTTGGATCGATCAATCTTCTGGGCTTGGGACTTCTTGGTGAGTATATCGGCAAGATCATCGAGGAAACAAAGCGAAGGCCGCCATTTATCCGGGTGCTGCGCATAGAGCGTGGCGAAGCGCTTCCCTGGAGGGATGAAGCGTAGGGCACATATAAATGCAATACCCGTGAATGAAATTCATGTAGCTGATTCGACTTCAGTTTCCGATTGCCTCACGGGTACTATTTCTATCTCCTTTTCAAGATCTCTTTCTTGAGACTTATGCTTGACTCTCTTGAGTGCAAACTTTGACATTTTCACTTTAACCACTCGTGGATTGATACGATTTCTCCGTGGACGATCAATGGGAGATTCAGCTATTAGCAGCAGTAAGTAGTCGAACATTACCTTTCTTCTATCCCCTGAGACTACAATCATATGTTCAACCGCATCAATAATCCATTGAGTTGTGTCGAGAAAACTAGTCTCCAGAGGATTCTGGTTATACACTTGAGCTGCTTGCCATATAAGGAATCGAGTATGGTTATAAACAATCAACATGGCATAGAGTTCTTGCTTGACCAGATCAGCCAACTTGCTTCTGAAAAAAGTAGGACATTGGCCTCGCAAGGTGGCGCATTGATGCGTTTTTATTTCATCATAACCAATTTCTATATCCCAGCGTTTGTGATAATGGCAGACTAATTCATGAGCCGTGATATCAATATCCATGATATTACTAATCAAACGCACTGGTCGAAACCCATGAATTTGGAACTGAATTACCCTGACAAGTATTTGAATGTGTTTATAGACATTGTTTTTGCTTGTAGAAGCATCAGTATCAAGAATCTTGCCATTGACCAAAACCAAATAGCTGCCATCCGGCAAAGATCCACCTTTTACAGGACGAAGAACAATTGAGGAGCTTATTTCCATAAGAAAGTGTTGACCTTGCCGCTGTAGCGTATAGGGTGTCCAAAAAGGGCCAAATTCGTTCCCCGGTTTTTGTGACCCGTAAAAAACCACCTAAAACAAGATGTGGTGGCCCTCGGGCCAGAAATCCGGAGGGCCAAAAACCGGGGAACGGTTCAGGGCTGTTTTGGACGCCCTATGTAGCGTATAGAGAAGAAAAAATGAGTAGAATCCAGCATCAAACCAATAACGTTCGGCACACTCTTTGCTAACATATCAGGCGCAAGTTATGCTGGCTCGGTTCTTCGAATATAAGATTTCTGAGTTTGATAAGCCAATGAACACCAATTTTCCAATATTTATGAAG
>Ga0074199_1000550_pt1 | contig 54989 bp, 50 predicted proteins | sample EPASupsiteSAE347_FD_64528 | JGI IMG/M metagenome (GOLD analysis project Ga0074199, IMG submission 64528) | Bioremediated contaminated groundwater from EPA Superfund site, New Mexico - Sample SAE3-47 | ecosystem: Environmental > Aquatic > Deep subsurface > Groundwater > Contaminated ... | reverse complement strand
TCCTATTGAAGAAATAGCGTTTTGATGATCTCATGGCCGAAGGAATAACGCGCATCTCCGTAAAGGGCTTCAAGTCCCTGGCCGAGGAATGCTCTATCGAAATCCGCCCTCTTACGATATTGGCAGGAGCAAATAGTTCCGGCAAATCCAGCATAATGCAGCCCCTTCTCATGATGAAGCAAACACTGGAGGCTACTTATGATCCTGGCCCGCTGCTGATAGATGGCCCCAATGTCCGCTTTACTTCAGCAGAACAATTTCTCCCTAAATCAAATGGCAAAGTATCGAACATTTTTGAAATTGAGTTCGATCTGAATGGCTCGTTTTCTCTTAGAGAGACTTTCAAAAAAGAATTGAAAAAAAGCATTGAAATCTTCGAAATGACTTATATTGAAGGAGGAAAGGCTGCGACAACATTGCGCCCAGGTGTGAGACACAAAGACCTCCTTACAACGGTTCCTTGGCTTGTAGATGTATGGAAAAAATTTATAGAAACTCAAGGCAAGAAAATTGAAAATGAACTTGAACTAAGAACATATCGCATTAGGTGTTTCTTGGATATCGGGTACTTTCCAATTAAGAAAGCAGATGATGCAACCTATGCGTCACCTATCCTAGTACAATACATGCTTGACACTTTCGGGACGCCTCTACGCGAAATTCTCCATATCTCTGCTCTGCGCGGAAATCCTCAGCGTACTTACAAGATCACCGCGATAGGTTCCCAATTTCCAGGACGATTTGAAGACTACATTGCCAGCATCATTCATCACTGGCAAGTATCAAAAGATCCACGTCTTAAAGAACTCGAGAGCCATCTTGAATTTCTGGGACTAACTCGCAAGGTTGGCGCAAAAGCTATCGATGATACTCAGGTAGAGCTTCTCGTCGGGCGTCTCCCGATAGGCTCTGTCAATAGCTCAAAAGACATGGTGAGCATTGCAGATGTCGGATTTGGCGTGTCCCAAACGTTGCCGATTCTTGTCGCACTTCTCACGGCAGAGCCCGGCCAGCTAGTCTACATCGAGCAGCCGGAGATCCACCTCCACCCGCGCGCCCAGATGGCAATGGCGAAGATCTTAGCGGATGCTGCGAACCGAGGCGTTAAGGTAGTGGCGGAAACTCACAGTTCTTTGCTGCTCCTCGGCGTTCAATCTCTTGTTGCAGAAGGCAAGCTCTCCCCGGACAAGGTTAAACTCCATTGGTTCAAGAGGCGGCCTGAAGACGGCGTTACGGAAGTTTCCAGCGCCGACTTGGATAACGCAGGCGCTTTTGGCGATTGGCCGGAGGACTTCTCTTCGACGGAAATGGACGCCGATACTCGCTACATTCATGCCGCGGAAGCAAAATTGGAGTCCGACTGATGTCATCCGGGCAGTCAAAGCGTTTGGTCGTTGACGCCTCCGTTGCGACATCGACAGGCGAGCGCGGTCGACGTGGCAAGCGGTGCCGGGACTTCTTAAAAGTCATGATTGATGAAACGTCCCATCGTCTGGTGATGACGCGAGAAATTGGTGCGGAATGGGATATACACTCTCATCCCTTTGCCAGGCACTGGCGAAGGAGCATGAATGCCAAGAGGAGAGTTGACCGGCCAAACGCGGCCCGCGATGCTGCATTTTGCCGGAAGATTGAACAAGCAAGTCAAACCGATAAGGCTCTGGCAGCGATGGAAAAGGATCTTCGTCTCATTGAAGCTGCAAGAACAACGGATAACCGGGTCGTTTCTCTGGATGATAATGCAAGGAAGCTCTTTTCTGCTGCCTCAAGTCAAGTCGGCGAGTTGAGGGAGATTCTATGGGTAAATCCGGTTAATGAGGAAGAGACGTCTATCCAATGGTTGAAGGATGGCGCTCCGAGTGATGAGCAGCGGCGAATATGCCTTAATTCGTGATTTGACGCCTGCCTTCCGGCACAGCTAGGCCGTGCTCTCGCCGGACCTGTCCAGCTCGTAATTCCTGGCACCCTTCAGTTGCACAAAAAAGCCAACCCCCGACAGGGCCAGCACCAGCAGCGCGAGTTCATTTGAGTAATGTGAAATCGGGTCAAAGATTCCGTAGCCAAACCTTTCCAGAGAAATCAAGCCCATCAAGAGCAGCAGGCCGTTGACGATGGCCGCCGCACCGAATAGCGCCGTGAGGACGATGATGGCGTTCTTGGGCAGATGAAGCCGGACCGCCAGGAGCGCTGCTGCTGCCGCCGCAATCCATCCGGCAATGCTCGGCAGGGGTCCGGTTCCAAGGCTCGTGTGAATTAAGATGCCGGCTCCCGCGGAATAGCCCAGGATTGCCACCAAAAGGATGATGGCGAAGTCGAAGAACAGGTAAGATGCTATGGCAAGAAAGAGCCCGACGATGATCCCTGCTGCCAGCACCGGCATCGCGGAAAGGAAGGTCAGACCATAGATGCCCGCCACCCATTCGGCACCGATCAGAAGCCCGATGATGAGCCCCAAAAGCGGCAGAAGGACTTTAAACCATTTGTAGCCGCCGAAGCAGAACGCATTGCCGATCAGCAGCGCCAGCAAGGCCACGATGACTGTCTCCCAAGCCATTTTTGCAGTTCCTCACGCAAGACTGAAACATCTGAGATTAAATAGTTAAGTATAAGTTCGCTTTTGCAGGGACCAAAACGAGGACTGAAGGGGACTAAAGAGGACTAAAGATATGCTGCGCCAATTCCATGCGCGGGATGAATTCGGGCAAAGGTCAGGAGCAAGGCAGCCAGTCAACGCACACTTCTCCGGGGCAGCTATCGGACCATAGCTGGATGAACTTCTCGATGGAAAAGACGCCGGTGAGATCTTCAACGCTGCGGCCTATGAGCGGGTGGCGCCCATTGACGCTGACGCTCAGATCGACGGACTGCCAGGCGATGTGGGCTTTGCCGATGACCTGGGAATTGATGCTGGCCACCAGGCCGCCGCCTGCACCGCATCCGGGACAGGACGGATTTGCAGAGCCATCGCTGGAATAGGATCTGGCGGTGACCTGCGTATTTCTGTTCAGCTTCTCCACATTCGAGTACGACTCGGTCATGGACGCGCCTGTGTCATAATTTGAGACAACCAGGCTGTCTTTCTGATCCTCATTGTTCATGGCAGCCGTGAAGCCCAGAGGCATCTCCGCCATGCAGACCGATGCCAATGATGTTGCCAGAATCAATAGACACACAAGCCTCGTCAACAATTCAGCCGTCACCCCGATATCGGTGATCGTCGTACATGCATTTCAAGTTGTTGCCCGATCTGTCGAATCAACGAAAAGCTTCAACGCGACAACTGAAAAAAAGATAATTTTCGGCCAGCAGCATCGCTTAATTGCTCATAGGATGTGCGACATGGACTGCACGTCGCTGTCGCTGCTCTGCTGACTGAGATCCTGCTGTGCAAGCTCTTTATTCTGAGCGGCGATCTCATAAGACGGGTCCAGACTGAGGGCTCTTTCAAAGCAGGACACTGCATCATCGTATCTGCCCAGTTCCTTCAGAACCACGCCCTGATTGTTCCAGCCCTGGGGGTTTTGCGGTTTGATCATTGATGCATTCTGGAAACAGGAGAGTGCATCTTCGAGCTTGCCGTCGTTGGCCAGCGTCATGCCCTTTCCGGTCCATGCATCGTAATACTGCGGGTTGATTTGCAGGGCCTTTTCAAGACTTGCCAGTCCCTCTTCATTTCTTGCCAAGCCCATAGAAAGGGCAAGCCCCTTCAAGCAGTGGCTTTCCGCGCGGGAGGAATTGATCTTGAGCGCCTGATCAAAACATGCAATGGCATCTTCATAGCGGCCCAGATTTGCCAGTGCCGATCCTTTGTTATCCAACAGTGCTACATGCTCCGGCTCCAGTTCCAGAGCCTTGTCATAGCTGGCTGCGGCCAGTTCATAACTCCCGTTCGTAAAATACTGATCCCCTTGATTCGACCAGTATTCCGCCGTGTAGTCCGCCAAGGCCGGCGAGATAAAAATCACTGCAAGCGTCAGGATAATAGTGATAGCGAGCTTCATGAGGCCACCTCTTATTCCAGGGGGTAAATATTTGTAACCCTTGCCCGGAGGGCTGGAATGCGGCAGGATAAAATGGCCTGAACGCTATACCTGCACATCCTGCACATTTTCGGTCGAGAGATGCTCCTGACTTTTAACTCCTGACTTTTTAGTTGGTGCCTTAGCGCTCATTCAACGGTCATTCATTTTTGACCTTATTCATGAATTCGTTCCATTTTTTTGCATCGTTCACCTTATGCCGAATCAGCTCATGCACCTCGTCGGATCTCTCTTTTTTCTTAAGGAGATCTTTTAGATCAAGGAGGGCGCGAATGGTGCCGGCAGCTTCGTCAAAGAGCTTTTTTGCCTGATCGCGGGTCATCTTCTGTTGCCGGAGCTTGTCCTCGTCCAGCTTTTCATCCTTTTGCAGCAGATCGATCAACTCTTCGATCTGCAAGCGTTCCTCTTTTGTGATCTCCGGCTCGTTGATCAGCCGCCAGACGATCCGATTCAGATCAACCTCAGCTTCATCTTTATTTTTTTGCATATGAATCTCGGACGGGAGATCGCTCTCGGTTTGGTGATGCTTTTCCAGCTCTTCGTCCAGGGTCTTCCGGTCTATCCGGTACTCCTCCGGAACCTTCACTCCCACCCACACCAGGACCCGGTGAAGATTAGCGATCAGCTTCTTTCTTTCTTCATCCGAAAGTGTTGTATCGTTATTGCTCTCGTTTCGTCTTGGTTTTGCATCCATTTCGGGCATAAACCTCTTTAATTGATTTTTGAACTATTAATTCTTTTGAACCATTGGTACAATCAGTCGATTGACGGGAAATTTTCAGCAGGTAATTATTCGGGTGGCTGGCCTGGCGGACTATTGATTTAAGCCAATCGAAGATTTGTGCTTCAATGAGCCGCTTTGGCACAAAAGTTAATTAATTCCCTGCCCATAGCATTATCAACTGCCAGGATAATTCCAGATAAATCTTGGGCCGAGGAGTGAGGAGGTAACAGACGTGGAGAGATTTGATTCGCTGCTTGAAAAAGACATTTCCGATTACAAAGGTGAATATGCGTCGATAATTCACCAAGCCCCTGCGCTTTACAGGATGATGACCAGGATGCTGGACGACCGCAACCTTCCCAGCAAAATATCGCCATTGGTAATCGCGGCCATTGCTTACTTCATCCTCCCGGAAGACGTCATTCCCGAGGACAAGTTTGGTCCCGCGGGCTATGTGGACGATATTTATCTATGCGCCTTTGTTGCCAACGAGGTGGCGAAGGAGTTCGGATCGCCGAACATCCTTGTTCGCAATTGGGACGGGAAAGTCTCCGTGGTGGATCTGATAAATGATATCCTCGGTCGCGAGCAAGAGCTGATCGGCGACAAGAAAGCCCGCATCATGCAGTATATCGGCTACGATCAGTTGGAATCATCTTGAGCAGGTCAAAGTCAAGCTCGCTAAAAGTCAAGCCGGCAAAAAGTCGAGCTGCTTGAAATTTGAGCTAATTGAAAATCGAATACAGAGAAACACCAGGCGCGTTTGGATAATGATCGTAGCAATAGCCTCGGATGCGCGCACTTTGGAAGCGGCCCGGCTATGACATTAGGGCGCGATAGGGCCGTCTCATCTGCTTTCCGCAGCCAAGGCATGTCGTGATTATGATTCCTTCGCACAGTCTCACCCTAGAGCTTGATGCGGATAAGTAGCAGCCACAATGCCTGCATTGCAGCCTCTTCAGATGGCGGGGCATCCTCACTCTGGTGCGGGTGCTTATTTGCCGTGCGATCTGAACGTATCTGCTGCTCCTCTCCGGGTGAAGATCATGCACTTCGGCTGCCAGCGAGAAGAGCCTCTCCATGCGCTGCATGGCCAGATCTCGGGCTTTGTGCGAATCCTTTCTGCGTCTCATGGCCCCAACTCCTCTGCAGCTTGAGGTATAAAACCCTATTACATCATCTCGATCCAATCATCATCTCGATCCAAAATGGTTCATATCTCGAAAAGCGATCCGATCCGAAGAATGGTTCTTGAACGCAAAAACGGCTATAATGCAAAAACGGTTATGATCCTTGATCCGATATGATTCTTGATCCAATATCATCCATGATCCAATATCATCCATGATCCAATATCATCCATGATCCAATATGACGATCCTCATTGGCTGCAGCGGCTGGTCCTATGACGACTGGGTTGGCAGGTTCTATCCGAATGAGCTGGCAAAGAAGAGGGGCGAATGGTTCTCCTATTATGCAAAGTACTTCCGGACCGTAGAGATCAACAGCACTTTTTATCGTCCTCCCGGCGAGCTTCAGGTTCAGTCATGGATCAATAAAGCCCAAGGCCGGGAAGGCTTCGAGTACTCCCTCAAGGTGCCGCAGCTCGTCACCCACGAATCCCTGGTGGACGGCAATGTGGATAAGGCGGTCTTTTGGGCCAGGTCGTTTGAGAAAACCTGCATTGAGCCGCTGGACGAGGCGGGCTGTCTTGGCGGTGTTTTGCTGCAGCTCTCGCCCTATTTTAAAAATGTTGGGCCTGCACTCGATGATTTGATCCGGTTGCTGGATTCCGTCTCACGCGAAGGCATTGACTATGCAGTAGAATTCCGGCATTCCAGTTGGCTTGCCGCAAGTTCCGGCAGCGGCTACCGCAAAAGAGGATTAAGCGGCACGAACGATGCAATAGTTGATGCTTCGAGGAGTAGGAGTGAATGTACCCCAACCGCCGCAGGCCGAAATGAGATCGATCCGGTCGTCCTCGATGCCCTGCGGGATAGGAATGTCGCCAATGTCCTCCTCGACGGCCCAGGTCTGCAGGAAAGCACACAGCAGACGGCGGATCATGCCTACATTCGCTTCCACGGCAGGAACTACGACATCTGGTACAAGGGCGAGAAAGAAAGAGAGCCAGACCACAGGTTGAACAGATACGATTATCTCTACCAAAAGGAGCAGTTGAACTCTTGGGTTCCGCGCATCCGGGAAGCGGAGCTGAAGGCCGCTAAAGTGAGAGTCTACTTTAACAACCACGCGCGGGCAAAATCGGTGCGAAATGCATTTCTGCTCATGGACCTGCTCTGCATCGAGCATCCGGCGAAAGAGATCCGGCTGCAGGACCAGTTCACGCTCGGCGAATTTTCAGGTCGAGATTAGGGGCAAAGAAGCTTTTTCTATTCAAAGGTCCATTTCTCACCGATGCCTTTCGATCCGCATTCTCTCAAGATCACGCCTGCAATGCAAGAGTACATTTGCGCTCGGTCGACGGACCTGCGCATAGCCACCACCTGCGAAGGCCCGCTCATCTTTTCCGTTAAGATCAGCCCGCCCAAAGCGACCGATCACGTAATTTCGGTCGGCGAGCGCAAGATCTACATCTCATCTTTGCAGGCGCAATTCATCAAGACCATCGACGAGCGTATGCTGCCGCGCTGCGCTCTTGAGAAAAGGGGAAAGTAGAGATCGGTTCAAGGCCGGGGATTAATTCATCGTTTGTCCATCCAGTTTTTGAGTGCGTTCATGGATGCGGCACGGTGCGAGATCCTGTTCTTCTCGGCAATTTCCATCTCGCCGAGGCTCGTCTCGCCGACGTAAAAGATCGGGTCGTAGCCGAATCCTTTTGTGCCCCGCGCCTCGTGGCCGATCCGTCCGTGCACCTCGCCTGCGAACATGACCGGCTCCATGCCCGGCTCGGCGTAGGAGACGACCGACCGGAAGTGCGCCTTTCGGTCCGCCGCGCCTTCCATCAGCTTCAGGATGCCCTGGTTTCCGATGGTCTTTTGCCCGTAGGCCGAATAGACGCCCGGAAATCCTTTGAGTGCATCGATGAAGAGGCCGGCGTCCTCAAGCATCACCGGCCCCTGTAACCTTGATACGACCTCTTTCATGCCAAAGGCCGCCACCTCTTCCAGCGTGTCCGCCTGGATCTCGGTGTAGCCGATATTCTTCTGGATGAGGCCGTCAAAGATGGCCTCTGCCTCCACAAACTTGCCCTTGTTGCTGGTAACAAAGTAGATCATTTCTTCACCTGCAATTCTCTTTTGGCTCAAGGGCAACGTTTTTAGGTGTCCAGTATAAAGAGGCCAACGGTTAAACGACAAACTGGTGAAAATAAAATGGATCTCGGGGATAGAGTCCGCATTGAAAGGAACGGCACAGCTTACGAGGGCGTGCTCATGCCGTCCAGGCGCGAGAATCACGTGGTAATAAAGCTGGACAACGGCTACAACATTGGCCTGTGCACACCCGAGTCTCAACTCACGCTTCTCGAAAAAGGGCAGGATCTGAAGCCGCGCGGCAAGGATAAGCCCTTCGGCAAGAGGGCGGGCCTTCCCCAGGTGTCCATTCTCTCCACAGGCGGAACCATCGCCAGCAAAGTGGATTATCGAACGGGAGCCGTCACCAGCCAGTTCTCAGCAGGCGAGATCATCGCCGCCATCCCGGAGCTGGAGGAGATCGCCAACTACAACGCCCGAGTGATTTACCAGATCTTGAGCGAGAACATGCGCGCCGACTACTGGATGGAACTGGCGCGAGCCGTGGCCGAGGAGATCCGAGGCGGCGCCCAAGGCGTGATCATCACCCACGGCACGGATACCATGATGTACACTGCGGCGGCTCTGTCCTTCATGGTGAAGACGCCGGTGCCGATCGTCATCGTCGGATCGCAAAGAAGCTCCGACCGGCCCAGCAGCGACGCCGCCATGAACGCCATCAGCGCGGCGACGGTGGCCACAAGCGACATCGCCGAGGTCTGTGTGGTCATGCACGGCACGACCAGCGACGAATACTGCTCCATCCACCGGGGAACAAGGGTGCGCAAGATGCACACCTCCCGCAGGGACGCCTTCCAGTCCATCAATCAGCCGCCCATCGGGCGAGTGGACTACCTGTCCCGCCAGATTCGGACCTTCCTGCCTTACCGGCATCGCGGCGAGGTGGAGCTGGAGTTGAACGACAGGCTGGAGCCCAAATGCGCACTGGTTAAATACACGCCGGGGTCCTCGCCCGAGATCCTGGACTATTACATCGACAAAGGCTACCGGGGCATAGTGCTGGAAGGCACGGGCCTCGGCCACGTGGCGTCCAACTGGATCGACGGCATTCGGCGTGCCACGGAGAAGGGAATTCCCGTGGTCGTTACGTCTCAGTGCCTGCGGGGCAGGATCGGAGACCTGGTCTACGACACGGGCCGCTACATGCTCGATGCAGGAGCAATTGAGGGTGAGGACATGCTCCCCGAGGTGGCCCTAGTCAAGCTGATGTGGGTTTTGGCGAACAGGCCCACCGAAGTTCGAACTCTCATGGGCCAGCCGCTGGCCGGCGAGATATCCTTCTCGACGCCCATGCCGGTCTAGGCCAAACCTTATAAACTAGGTGAATAGAGCACCAATCTCAGGATTATCGGAGGAATGTAATTTTGACACGCAAGCCAGGAAGCATGTACAGACGGCACGAGCGGCCCTACACGCGCAGAAAGTATATGGGCGGCGTTCCGGGAAGCAAAGTAGTTCACTATGATATGGGCAATCTGCAAGAGGATTTCCCCATCCAGCTCACACTGGTCATCCGCGAGCCATGCCAGATCAGGCACACCGCCCTTGAGGCGGCGAGAGTTGCAGCCAATCGTTATCTCTTGAAGCAGGTGGGCAGGACCGGTTTCCATCTCAAGCTCAGAGTATATCCCCACCACGTCATCCGCGAGAACAAGCAGGCCACGGGCGCTGGAGCAGACCGTGTCTCCAGTGGAATGAGGCTCGCTTTCGGCAAGGCTGTGGGCACTGCCGCACAGCTCGATGCAGGCCAGAAGCTCTTCACCGTGGGCATAACCCCCGAATTTCTGAATGATGCTAAGGAAGCATTGACCAGGGCCGGGCATAAATTGCCGTCTCCTATTCAGATCGTCGTTGATTCGGGCCAAAATCTGATAAGGTAATCTGGATGGATGATTACTTAGCGGGCCTGGATAGGGCCATGAAGAAGATGCCGGAGACTCATGAATCCAAAGACCGATTCGTCATCCCTTCCGTCAAGGTCTTTTACGAAGGGAAGACCACCGTCCTGGAGAACTTCGGGGCCATCGCGGACACTTTGAACCGCGATCCCGAGCATGTCATGAAGTATCTTCTTCAGGAGATGGGAACCGCGGGCAAGATTGAAGGGCCGCGCGGCATCTTTCAGGGAAAGTTCGGCGAGGCGGCCATCGCCCGTCAGATTGAGTCCTACTTCGAGGAGTATGTGGTCTGCACGGAGTGCAGGAAGCCCGACACGCACCTTCTCAAGAGCGATCGGGTTTTGACGCTCAAGTGCGATGCTTGCGGCGCTCACCGGCCTGTGCGCAAAAGAAAGGCCACGGCTGCCGTACAAAAGGATGTCATCGAAGAGGGTGAGACCTACGAGCTGCGCATCGAGTCCGTGGGCAACAAGGGCGACGGAATTGCTAAGGTTGACAAATATCTCATCTTCGTGCCCAGCGCCGTGAAAGGCGAGATCGTCAAGGCCAAGATCAAGAAGATCAGCGGAACCCTGGCTTTTGCCGAGGTTGTGGAGCGCGTGGCCAAGAAGGTGTAAGAGGAATGGAAGAGAAGATCACCTTGACATTTACGGAGGACAACAAGTATCTGCTTGAGTTCACTCCGTCCCAATTCTGGATGGGCTTTGCCAAGGGTTACGGCGGTCTTCCCTGGATAGAGATCGGCGAGCAGAAGGCCACAATCGTCGCCGAGAACTATTCCTATCTTCTCGACCTTCTCGTCCAGGCGAGGCTCTACCGTCTCAGCCAGATGCCTTACGTTGAGCGGTTCAAGTAAGAACAATCACTCAAATATGCTGATCGGAATTAGCTGATCGGAAATGTCCGCTTTGGCTTCTTTGCAGGGATTCCTCATCCGGGGCCTGCCGGTCATCAAGGAAGGCGACGACATCGCCTCCCTGGTGCAGTCTCTTTTTGAGCTTCAAGACGGCGACGTGCTCTGCTTAGCCAGTACCGTCGTTGCCAAATCGGAAGGGCGTTTTCGGGATCTCGACAGCTACCAGCCCGGCCCGCGCGCGGTGCAGATAGCCGGGAATATTGGAAAGGACCCCAGGTTCGTGCAGGCGGTCCTGGATGAGTCCGCCGATGTCCTGCTGGAGTGGCCTTTTCTGCTGGTCGCGACCTGGTTCGGCCACATCGGCGTCAACGCCGGAATCGATCAGTCAAACGTTGGAGACGAGCGCATTTTGCTTCTGCCGGAGGACCCCAGCGCCAGCGCGGCAAAGATACGTCAACGGCTTAACAGGGACTGCGCCGTCATCATCACCGATACCTGCGGGCGGCCTTTTCGCAGCGGCGTGGCGGGCGTGGCCGTGGGCTGGGCGGGCATCGCCGCCCTGCGCGATTGGCGCGGCGAGCGGGATATGCACGGCAAGGTTTTGGAGATAACTCTGGAAGCGATTGCGGACGAGATCGCGTCGGCTGCCAACCTGCTCATGGGCGAGGCCGGAGCCGGAACTCCGGCAGTGGTCCTGCGGGGCTTAAGTTATCCAAGGGAAGGCGAGAGCGTCTTCATGCCGATAGACAAAGACGTGATCCGGCCTCATCTGAAGAGTTAATGTTTTATGGCCATCCGCCCCATCTGCCGAGCGTGCCGAAGCGACCGATTCAGGTAGTAGTGCCCTTCAAACTAAATGGTGCCAAGAGCAGGCTGTCGCCCGTGCTGACGCCAAAAGAGCGACGGCAACTGGCATTTGCCATGCTCAGGGATGTTCTTGATGCGGTTTCGGGCCATTGTCCGGCTACTATTCCTGCAACCATCCTCTCCCGGCCAGGGCTTGATATCGTGGATGTGGGGCGAGATGCTCGGATCTGGGAATCCGGTCTGGATCTGAATGATGCTATCAATTCCTACCTTGAGAATCATGCCGAATCGGGCTGGCCGACCGACATTTTGATTGTCATGGCGGACCTGGCGCTTCTGACGGAGAGGGAAGTCGCAAGAATCCAAAACTGCGAGGGCGACGTGGTCCTGTGTCCCGGACGCGGGGGCGGCACCAACATGATCCTGGTGCGCAGCCCGAAATTTCGCACCTCTTACCAGGGCCTGAGCTTTCCCAAGCACCTGAATGCAGCAAAGGAGCTGGGATTGAAGGTGAGCATTTTTGATTCGTTCCGCGCGAGCTGCGATATAGATGATCCGAGCGACCTGGCGGAATTGATGATGCATTCGAGGGGAAGCGCGGCAATGGTTCTTAACAATTTTAAAATAAACCTCAATGCCCTGGGCAGAGCTGTTGCGAAGAAAATCGAATAACTATTAAATAGCATTAATATAATATTAATATAGTATTAATACAGCGTTACTATAGTATTAAAATAATAATAAAATAATATTAAAATGAAATCAACTTGAGTTGAGTAAGGTCGAAGAAAGTCGATTGAAGCAGAATTAAGTCGATTGGTCGAGATTATCAAATTTTAGCTCTCAGTACACCGTCACACGTCGCACGCCCTCGATCTCCATGAGCAGGCGCACCAGATCGCCGGGAATCTTCCCTTCCGTGATGATGGTGAGCTTGGGGCTTTCTACGAAGTACGGATCGTCCGAGACCGCCTGGCGGATGGACAGTCCGTTCTTGGCCACGGCGCTGGCCACGTCGCCTAAAATTCCGGTCTTGGCGGCATTTGTCGGCGTGATCTCGATGACGCCCAATCCCAGTATGGGGGCCACTTCTCCCAGGAACGTCATGGAACGCACGTTCTTGAAGACCCTCCAGAGGGCTTCATCCTCGCGAATGGCCTGGGCTGTGGTGTCCACGACCCTGCGGTCCACGTTTAGCTCTTTGGCGATCTGAGCATGGGGGATCTCAATCTCGCCCGAGACCACGCGTGCGTTGTCGTTGATCTGGAAGCCCCTCTGCAGGATGAGGCGGATGACCTTCTCCTGAGCCGGGTATCTCTTGAACTTGTTTAAAATTTCCTGCCACATGATACGTCCTGCCATTACTCACTTGAAAGTACAAAAGGGCTTCCTTTGCAGCATCAACGCCATTCTTGGCAGGATGGCCGTTACGGACGATCAAGATATTCTCGGCGGAGCATCTCTGTTGAAAATCTCTTTAGCAAAAAGAGGATCTCATTGAAGAGAATGTCATCGATGAGTCTGTCATCGACGAATATCTCATCTTAAAAAATGTCTCTTTTATGAGAACATCTCTTTAGGCGGCTGCCGGTAATCTTTGCGGGCTTTGGGAACCGTCTCTTCCAGATGCTTTTGTGTGATGTTGCTCTCGTCCATGATGGCATGGTGCAGCGAAGCCTTCAGAACCTTCTCCACCAGATCTCGACCGGAGAAGCCGTCAGTTTGTCGGGCGATCTCCCTCAGGTTCACGTCAACCAGTTCCAGCGGCAGGGTCAGCGCGTTCTTTTCCAATAAAAGCAGCCGCTCCTCAAAGCTCGGCAGCTTGAACTCGATCTCCTCCTCGAACCGGGAACGCACCGAGGCGTCCAGAACATCGATCTGATTGGTGGCGGCAATGGTGCAGACCCCTTTGCGGCGCATGATGCCGTCCATCTCCGTGAGCAGGGAGTTCACAATCTCGGATACGTCGCCCCGCAGATCCTGATATCTCCGGTCAAGGGCAATGGCGTCCAGCTCATCGATGAATACTATGCAGGGTGCCATCTCCTCCGCCTTCTCGTAAAGGCTGTGAATCTGGCGAGCGCCCTCGCCCACGAACTCGCCGATGAGGCTGGTGGACTTGACGGGCAGCATGGGCACCTTGGCCTCGGCGGAGAGAGCTTTGGCGATCATGGTCTTTCCCGTGCCCGAGACGCCGTAGAACAGGATATTGCGCGGAGCCCAGCGACCGAACTTATCCGGATCGTTCAGGAACTTTTGCACAATCTTGACCTTGCGCTTGGCCGTTTCCTGGCCGATGACATCGTCGAAATGCACATCGAACTTCACAGTGCTCTTGGGCGCGGCCTTCTGCTCTACCTTGATCGTGGTTTCTGTCCCTACAACCGAGAATTTCGGGAAGACCTTCACGACCTGGAAGGCGAAGTCGGGGTAGAGCCTGCGGTCGAATAGATAGAATCCCGGCTTGACTGCCTCTCCGTACCATTGCTCTCTGGCATAAAGCTCAAAGAGCTTGGCATCGGAAACTACGGGATACTCCATAAAAAGGCTCTTGAGGGGATATCCGGCTGGCCGCAGCAGCAGAAATCTTGCACCTGCGACCTTTCGCTTCTCCGGCATTCCGCCTTGTGCCTTCGTTCCGCTCTTCTGGATAGATCGCACAATAGAATTCTTGCGATCTATGATAGTTAAATCTATTGGATCATCTGTTATGATTGCAGAGGAACCTAGCTCTGATTGCAGAGCCATCTGCTAAGGTAGATTGAGATCGCACTCGCAGGCAGTTCGGGCAGTCGATCGGGTTTGGGCAGGCTGTCGATACGGTTTGGAATCGCTCGAAGATGCCGCGGAGGTTCCGATAGTAATTAATATTACCTCCTCCAAGCATAAGCCAAAGACAAGCAGTAGGAGGATCTTATTCATGGCAGGTGGAAATGGGCTGGCAATTGGTTTGATGGTTATCGGTTTCGTGGTCTTGTTCTTGGTGCCCCTGGCCTTCTTGACAAGCCTGTTCTAAGGCTTGGGAAGCCAAGCGGCTTTTTCTTTTTATTATTGCCTCATTAGCTCTTGCTATGAAAATTTTCGTTAATTCGCGAGTTTATTTTATCTTTCTTCGATTTATTTGATTGTAATATTTAGGATTGATAATTTATGGTTGATGTATTTTTATATGCGCATATCAATCTTAATATTATCACTTTTCTCTTTTGCCATTGCATTCTATGCGTATCGATTTATATTTTATTAATGCTGCACATAAACAATAAATCTTTATAGACGCTGGCAGCAACATAATCAAAGAAACAGTAGGGTTCCGGCCCAGTGCCGCAGAGCTTGGCGACGGCGAGGTAGAAATTGAGGCGGATCATCGTTCTCGTGCTGCTATCCTTGATTTTGTACCCCTCAGCCTGCCAGGCCACAGAGGAGAATGATCTGTGGCTGCTCCTGTCCAGCTATGAGGATATCGGCATCACGGTGAAGGACCTGGCATTTTTTCTGGCAACTCACGGCTACAACGCCAAACCCGAGGAGAGCTATGTGACCGTTACCCTCAGCGACGGCAAAGAGGTCTATATCACGCCCAATGGAGCCGCGCCGCGACTGGCCGACCTGTGGATGTCTCCGCCGACTGCCAAGAGCGGTCCCATTCAGGTGATACCGGGGGACGCCATCAAGGTGAATGCCACCTACAAGAAGACCGATAACGCAGAATTTAGAAAAACCATCAGTCGCTATGTCATCTTTCCCGTGACGCCTTTGGGCATGTGCTATGACGGATCGCAAAAGCTGCAGAATACTTACAAGAATTTTGGATACAATGTGGTGTACCTGTACGATCCCAGCGGATTCGATTCCCAGGGACATATCTGGGTCGCAGTGGAAGACAAAGATCATCCGGGAAATTGGCTGGCAGTAGACAGCTACTATGGAGTCATGGACGGTCCGGAGTACTATGCTGCGCCCTATAGCTTTGCGGATTTCAAGTATCTCGATTCCATCAATCCCAAATGGAGGATGCAGTAATCGATATTGCATAAATCAATATTAATAGTAAGACAGGGGGATTTTAATATGAGCATATCAATGAAATTCAATATAGTAAAAAGCTTCAACATGGTAAAAAGCTACAACATGGTGAAAAGCTTCAATATGGTGAGAAGCATCAATATGACCAAAAGCTCCGACAGGAAAAGCTCTCTGAACGGTAGGAAAAGTGGGCACAAGCGCATTTGCCGGTTTTTAGCTATCTTTTCGTTCTTGGTGGTGCTCCTGGCGATCTCCGGAGTCTGTGGGTCTTCGCCGCCGCTGAATGGCGAGATGCACGACGGCTCCAGCCTGGCAGGTCTGGGGTTGCAGGGTGCAAATTACAGTGCAGCCCATCTCAATCGCTCCGATCTGAGAGGCTCCAATTTGTCGGAGGCGGACCTATCCGGGACATACCTGCTGTGCGCAGATCTCTCTGCCAGCGATCTTGATTTTGCTCGCCTGAATGAAGCAAAATTCTCCGGCGCAGATCTATCCAAAGCCACAGCTCGCAAATCCGACTTTTCCGATGCCGATATGAACCGATCAAGCCTCCAGGGGGCTGACCTTTCCGGCGCGAATTTGAATGGGGCCTATCTCATCGGCGCAAATCTTATCGGCGCAAACCTGAGCGGTGCGGATCTATCCGGGGCCGATCTTCAGGAGGCTAGGGTGTCCGGTGCGATTCTATCCGGCGCAAAGCTGCAAAAGGCAATTATGATCGGCACTAATTTGACTGCTGCCGATTTAAGCGGAGCGGACCTGAGCGGTTCTATTCTCACCGAATCGCGCCTGCTCGGGGCAAATCTGTCGGGTGCAACTCTCGTTGATGTCGATCTGACCAATTCCAATCTGGATTCCTGCAACCTCACCAACGCCGACCTGACCCAGGCAAGGCTGTTTTGTGCGAATCTGATGAGTTCAGGGATGAGGAATGCATTCCTCGATGGTGCAAACCTGGTCGCATCGCGATTGAGCTGGGCTGATATGAGGGGATGCCGTCTCTCGCGCGGGCAGCTCTCCAGAGCGGAACTCTACGGAACGGATCTGAGCGGCTCGAACCTCGCGGGGTCGGATTTTACGAGGAGTTACATGATGAGGGCGAACATGAGCGGCGCAGACCTGAGCAATGCCAACCTGGCCTACGCTGATTTCACACAGGCCGATCTTTCCCGCGCCACTCTCGTGGATGCAAAGATGCCCAATCTCGACATTACCGGGGCCAACCTCGCCGGTGCGGATTTGACTGCGGCGGTCCTGGAATACAACGACATGATCGGCACCAACTTTCATGGAGCGAAGATGAGCCGGGCAAAGCTGACCCGGCTTGCTTTGAGGGATGTGGACATGAGCGGGGTTGACCTGCGGGGAGCGGAGCTGGCGACGCTGCTCATGGAGAACGTGAACCTCTCGGGCGCCAATCTTCGGGATGCCAGCATGAATATTTTATACATCTCCAAAGCCGATCTGACCGGAGCGTCTTTGCAGGGATTAAAATATGACCCGTTCACGCTTCGCTATCTTGCGGCGGCAGAACTTGATGGGGCACAAATGAGTGAGAGCTTCAAGGCCGACCTGGAACAGCTTCACAATCCACCAGAAACTTAAAATGTTATCCGAAACTTATCAATAAAGACGGCAATGTTGGAGGGTGGATGAGATCGCAATTGCTGATACGGTTCGTCATCTGCACACTGGTTCTAGCCGGCGGCATCGCTGCAGCCGCGCCATCGGATCTTGCCGGAAAGATTGAGGATAGGGCGGATCTGGGCAACACCTCCCTGGTCGGCATCGACCTTGCCGGAAAACATCTCAATCAGTCCAATTTGACCAATGCAAATTTAGCTGGCTGCGACTTGAACGGCACATATCTGCAGTCGGCATGGCTGATTGATGCCAATTTGGTGGGTGCTTCATTGGCCGGGGCGGATCTGACGGGAGCCGTTCTCAGGGGTGCAGATCTGCGCGAATCGGATCTCGAAGAGGCGATACTGGTGAGAGCCCAGATGTCCGATGCCGACTTGAGAGATGCCAGTTTGAAGAAAGTCGACCTCACGGATGCGGATCTCTCCGACTCGAATCTATCGGATGCCGACCTGACCGATGCCAGGCTCTTTCGGACGGACCTGAGCAGCGCTAACCTCAAGGGCATCTATCTCATCAGCGCGAACCTGATTGGGGCTCATCTGAACTGGGCGGACCTGAGCGGCGGATACCTCTCGCGCGGCCAGTTCTCGCGTGCCGAGCTATACAACACCAATTTGAGCGGCGCAGACCTCAGTGATTCTGATTTTACCAGAGCATACCTGATGGGTGCAAATCTTGCCGGAGCCAATCTGAAGTGGGCAAGCCTTGCGTATGCCGATTTGACCGAGGCGAAGCTGCAGGGAGCAAGCTTGAACTCGGCGAAGCTGCCGTATGCCGACCTCACCAGGGCAAACCTCACCGGAGCAGACCTCACCGATGCAGATTTAGGTTCGGTGCGTTTGCAGGGAGCAGTCTTGCGGCAGGTCAAGCTGGGGCATGTAGACCTGCGCGAGATCGACCTGCGGGGCGTTGATCTGAGCGGGTCCAGCCTTAAGAATGCAAATCTGGCTCTGGTCTTCCTCACCAATGCCGATATGCGCGGAGTGGATCTGAAGGATGCCTCCTTTGATCGGGTGGAGATGACTGGCGTGGATCTCACCAATGCCGATTTGTTGGGAATCAAGTACGATCAGTTCACCCTCTATTCGCTCTCCAATGCCAAGACCAAAGGGGCCAGGATGTCGGAGAACCTGAAAGCGGATCTGGCGGAGCTATCCGGCGGAATGAAATGATGCCGACGAATATGATCGCAGTATCCTGTCTGCTGGCGGCAACTGTGATGGTGCTGCCGCTTTTATCCTCCGTCCATGCCGCAACAATAAGCGTCGGACCGGACGGCGGCTATCTTAAGGTTCAGGAGGCAGTTGATGCTGCAGAGCCGGGCGATATCATCCTGGTGCAAAATGGGACGTACCGGGAGAGCGTTCACGTTACGAAAGAGTTGCTTATACTCGGAATAGACCGTCCGATAGTGGATGCTATGGGAAATGATAATGCCTTTTTGATTGAGTCCGGTGAGATAATGCTAAAGGGCTTTGTCGTACTCAACTCGTCCGATATCGGGATCAAGCTTTTATCTGATAATAATATAATTATCTCTAATCGAGTTTCCGGCCATGATTACGCCGGTATCGGATTAGCCGGGTCAAACGGAAACATCCTGTCCGGAAACGAGCTGATGGAGAATGGCATCTATGGAATCTACCTGATCGATGCCGCGAGGAACACCCTGAAGAGAAATTATGCAAACAGGAGCGGCAATTCCGGGTTTGAGCTGGTCGAGTCCGATTACAACGACATCTCCGGAAATATTGTTTCCGACAATAAAAATGATGGAATCGAGTTGAAATCGTCCGAGAATAACACTATCAACGGCAATGTCGCTTTGATGAATAAGGACGGCATATGCCTCGAAGGCGGCTCAAAAAATAACCTCATAGTTCAGAATAATGTCACAGGCAACGATATTGACGGCATCCTGTTGAAGGCGTCCGAACAAAATGCCTTTCTGGGAAACCGGATCACGAATAATCCAAAGGGAATCTTCGTGGAGTCGTCCGGCAAGAACCTGATAAAGGATAACAGAATTGGCAACAACCTGGTGGGAATTCAACTAAACCAATACAGCAGAGATAATATCGTTTACGGGAATAGTCTGGTCAATAACACCAACTACAATGCCTATGATGAATCGGGGATAAACCAATGGAATATCGGATCGATAGGCAATCACTATAGCGACTATGACCGTTCGACCAATGGTTGTATAGATGCAGACGATGACAAAATCTGCGACAGCAGTCGCTCGATACCGGGAGGAGCCGGCCGTGATGGAAAACCTTTGCGCTCGAACTAGCCGCAGTCCCGTCCATAGACGGAATTATTTCAATCCTTTTTGGGCCGAAAAGCATTCTATGAATGAAGCACGGACATATTTCGGTTTATCGATGCATTCCGTTTTCCGCGTCTCATATTTGCCGTCTTGTTTATGCTTGATTCTAATTGTTCTTCTCTCAATACCGGGGCCGGGAAATGCAGCTTTTGCGAGTCCGGTTTTCGTGGGACCAGGCCAGAGCATTCAAGAAGCGATTGACAGAGCATCTGCGGGCGACATCATCGAGATTCAGCCGGGAGACTACAAGGAATGCATCAATATCACTAAAAAACTGATCGTGCGCGGCTCTCCCGGCCAAAGAGCGCCTGTTTTGGACTCGGATGGAAGAAACAGCGTCATCAGCCTTCTTGCCGACGGAATCGTTGTGGAGGGTTTGAGCGTCACAGGTGCCGACAATGTGCCCATGTCGGGAATACAAGTTCTCTCTCATAAAAATGTCATTGCCAATAATACCGTCAAGGGAAACAGCGTTGGCATCTACGTGGCATCATCTGATAATTCGATAGCTTTCAACAAAATTGAGGACAATTACTTCGGAGGCATGATCCTCTTCTCGGCAACAAATAACAGCATCTCAAATAACAATCTCTTCGAAAATAATTTGGCGGGGATTATGCTCATCAAATCCGCCGACAATACTCTGGCAAAGAATAATGCCAGTTACAACATGGGCATCGGCATCAAGCTGTATCTCTCGCAAGGCAACGATATACACAGAAACGAACTGATCACCAACGATTATGGCATCGTCCTGTCCGAGGCGGATCATAACCGGATTGAGAGCAACCGTTTGATCAACAACGATTATGGAATTTACCCTTACCTGTCGCACTTCAATTCCATCTCCAACAACATGGCCCGGAAGAATGACTATGCTGTCTATCTCTGGGATTCGTCCAAGAACCAAGTCACGGGAAATGATCTCAAAGAGAACGACGGAAGCGGAATCACCCTGTACTTTTCCGACGAAAATATCTTCCAGGAGAATGATGCAAACGCCAATGAGCAGTACGGAATTCATCTCATCTCCTCTGGCTACAATCAGATCGTCGACAATCACTTCAGCAATATGTCGAGCGGAAGCGGAGTCTACCTGGAAGACTCCATTGCCAACAACCTCGCTGGAAATCTTGTCGACGATAATTATGATTGCGGTATGCTGCTCCAAAATTCGAGCGAGAACTTTGTAGAAAACAATACTGTTCGCCACAATCCCACAGGCATCATGCTCTCTGAGTCGAGCCGAAATAATAAGATCTATCTAAATCAATTAAGCCAAAACAATGCGAACATAATCCTTCAGGAAGCACAAGGCAACACATTGCAAGAGAACATCATCTCCGGCGATAATCGCCTGGGCGTACACCTCAATTCTTCTCGCCAAAATCGCCTGATCGGAAACGAAATAAGCAAATGCCAACTGGGCATTCTGCTGGAACACTCGAACGAAAATAACGTATCCTTCGGTTATGTGCACGATAGCGAAAACGGCATAACTGCCAGGGATTCGACTCGGAATAGCCTGGACGGAAACACGCTGCAGCGAAATAAAGTTGGCATAAGGCTGGATCGCTCCCTTCAATGCATTGTCAAGTCCAACAAGATCCTGGATAATAACAATGGAATCGAGATGACTGACAGCATGCAAAACGATCTGCTGGGAAATGAGGCCAGGAGCAAGGAAATAGGCATCAGTCTGGCCGGTTCGAGCAAAAACAACATTACCGGAAATCAGATCCGCGATTGCAGACAGGGAATAAAAATGGTCCGATGTAACCTGAACATCCTTTGCTTCAACAATATCAGCCAAAATGACAACGGCATGAATCTCGATGAAGGAGTCTATCCGGAAGAGTCCAGTGAAAATCTGATTTATCTAAATGAGTTTGTGGACAACACCTATGATGTGCACTCATTTATCTCTTCAAACTCCTGGAATTCGAACGAAATTCTGCATTACCAGTATCGCGGCAGGGGATTTTTCAGCAAGCTCGGCAACTACTGGGCAACGGAGCGAGCGGCAGATGCGGATGGAAACGGGATTAGCGATTCGTCCCGAAATGTGGGTTCTGATCAAGACGTTTATCCGCTGATGGAGGCAATTGTAAAATATAAGCTTGGATGATTGGAATTGATTGGATTGGATGGATCGAACCCGGATTAGTAAATCGAACAAGCCGGATTAGAGAATCGAACCGGATTTAGGTGTGGATTGAATTGATGAGACTGGATTCAATCACGAATCCTCTTTTATAATCTGCAGCTTTGGTTGCAGCAACAGCCAATACGAGGCTTTTTTTCAAGGCACTTCGTAATTTGATGCGCAGCAGCTTGCAATATTTCGCTCCAATTCGCTATAGTATTCGTCTATCATCTGGAAACAGTCCATACTTTCTGGATTGCTCATATTGAAGCATGGGGCAGGCTTCCAGGAACCCCATTCCGCTTTTATGGGTGTTGCATTGAAGGTTCCCGTGGCGTTGACCAAGTAAGGCGGAACGTTCAGGCTGCCCGGGAGCGGATCATAGTAGGCTTCAAAGCGAGTGTAGTTCTTGGCTTCCAGCCTGGTGTCGTTGAAGCCGGCGGACACGCTCACGTAATTGACATAGATCCGGCGGTCGCTCTTGATGCCCGCTCGCAGCTTTATGGTCATTGTCCTGCCGACGTCCAGGGAGGAGAGGGTCCAATTTACGTACTGTCCGTTGACAATCGGCCTCAAGCTGGAGTCGATAAAGCTCAAACCCGGCGTAAGTCTGTCTGAGACATTCAGCTTGGTGAGACGTCTGTTGCCGTCATTGGTGACATTGATCAGGAAGAGAACGGTATTTTCATCGACCATTATCGCCTTCTTCTCGATATGGACATGCAGGTAGCGGTGCTTGGGTACATCATGGAGGCTCACAGCCGTATCAATGCTGTAGTTGCCCACGAGCCTCTGCTCCAGGCGGCTCCTCTCATACCAGGGGCCACCGCCTTGGACGATGGTATTTTCCATTGTGCCGTTGAAAGACCCCATGAAGGTGAGAGAAGATGTCTCCATCTCCGCCTCTTTCTTGATGGATGTGGCGCTTGAGATCTCTTCACTTATGATCAGTCCCTTTTCCGGGTCCACGGTCCACATTCCTTCCTGCCAGAGATTTCGGCTGGGGAAGCTTGCGGACCCAACCGTCAAATTTACGGGCGAGTAGAGCGTCTTGATATTCTTCTTTATGCTGCTCGATTGTATTGATTCTTGAGCAGAATAGTAGCCGCTTCCGTGCTCAAAGGAACTTTGCAGTTTCATTAGCCTGTCGGCGGAGACAAAACCTTTCCCTGTTGCAGACTTGTCATATTTTACATTCTCTCCATAGGAGTCCACTGACTGCAATACTTTGAAGCTTCCGTGATAGTCTTCGTCGATCTCTTGATGGGTTTGAGCGCTATTTAGTGCTTTCTTTTTATAGCCGATTTGAGCTATTCCCGAGTCAAAATTTACATTCGATTTATAAACCGTCTGGTTCATATCCACTTTGAAGCTGCTGTTCTTTTGCAGGCTGTCCAGGTACATATAATTCTCTGAGACCTCTTCTCCTCGGATGTGGTTTGCTGCCGATGTGCGGTCCGACCACAACGAATCAAAATCTATATTCCGTTTGCCCGGCAGCTTGAAGGTGGTCCGCTCGTGCTTTGCAAAAATATCCTTCTGCAGACTTATGCTTTTATTCTCGGACCGGAAGCGTGAGCTTTCGTCTTCTTCATAGTGACCGCTCCCGTGTTCCATCGTAGCGATCCTGGTTCCGGCGGCTCCGAGGATGGTGATGGTGGAGCTGCTCTTCGCATAGCTCAATGCCGTCTCGTAATATCCACGTATCTCGATTATGTTGGTAAGCGCCGGCACAGGCTCTTCCGTGGAAAACTTTTTTCGCACATGAACAAAGCCGTCGCCCTTGACGCTAGAGGTCTCATCATAGGCCACATTCGGCTTTTTAGGAATATGGACTGTAAGAATAATGGTCCTGCTTTCCCTCGGCTGCAGAGTGCCCACCGTCCAGGTGAGATTTTTTGGATTTTTTTCATCCAAGATGTTCGGAGAAGGAGACGCACCGATGAACTCAACATCTGGAAGAGTGTCGTTGATAATTACCTTCTCGGCTTTTTTATCAGTCTCAGAATTTCCATATTGTATTGTATATGTTATGTTCTCGCCTCGGAAATAGGCCGTCTTGTTTGCTTCCTTCTTGATCCATAATGAATGGACAACTAAGGTTTCCAGCGTTGCGTTATTGCCCGCGGTTTGAGTTGAATTTATCTTATACGTGTTATAGACGGAGCTGGCATTGTCTTTGAAGTTATCTTTGCTCTTCGCGTTCACGCTAATCTCGATGGTCCCACTGCTGCCCGGCTCCAAATCTCCCACATACCACCAATGGTGTCTTCCTAAACTTCTATTCATCAAAACCGGATTGGAGCTGGATGATTTGAAGTAGACATTTTTATCCAGATAATCATGGACTACAACATTGGTCTGCTTCACTGATCCCTCATTTTCGTAGTCTATGGTGTAAACCAGAGGCTCCTCGGGCGCTATAATGCGAGCTGAAGCGGTCTTGCTGATGACAAGCCCGTCCTTCGCCACCGTGATGTTGGCCCATGCCTCGGCCCCGGATCCTTCTTTGCTCGTCATATCAACGCGATTGGCGATTGACGATCCAGGAATGGCGGAGGCATTCAGCTTGGCCTGTATGGTTATCCTGCCGGACTCGCCGACGCCCAGGTCCCCCAGAGTCCAGGTGTCGATAGAACCGAAGTCGGGAGCCGGGTTTGATTGAATGAACTCCAGAAGATTGCCGTAGGTCTCTTTGAGGGCCACATCGTGAGCTGCCTGTCCGCCATTATTTTTATATGTGATTGTGTAATTAATTATGCTGCCAGGTTTTGCCGGATCGGGCATGGCCTCTTTGTTGAGGACGAGCACCGGCTTTTGCTTGAATATCTCCAGGGAATAAGTATCCGAGTCGGATACTTCCTGCCCTTCCGGCGTCTTGGCTTTGACGGTGGCGGTATTCTTGATGATGTATCTTTCCTCATAGAGCTGATAGCCGGGCGTTTTTTTGTATTCTTTATTAAATATATTTCCATGTGAGTCTTCAGTGACGATTAGTGTGTCACCACTTTTATAATCCGTTACGGTTATTGTATTATAGCCGATGGATGGATGATCGTACTCAATTTTTATATATTCCCTTGTTCCGGGCGGCAGGTAATATAATTCTTCCTGGATTATCTTCCCGCTGGAATCATATCGAGTGGTCAGAGTTGATTGGGATATCGGGTCGATGTAGTATGTGCTGTTTAAGCCTCCACTGGAATCAAATGTCTTTTTTTGGCTTTCGCCAGTGACTTCATTGGTGTAATTATAAGAAGTATAATTAATTCCTGCGAGCTGGAAATGATCAGACTGTAGCGCGGCAGCGCTTGGATCAAACTCATAATGTATCTTTCTCATTTTGTTTAAATTAATTTCCAGGCGGATTCTAAGCTCAGTGAGCCGTTTCATTATATTCTGCAAACGCGATCCTTCGCCTGCCATGATATGAAGCATAGTATAATTTGCCGGATCGGGTATTGTATAGCGGCATTCATACCTCCAGGATTGGCCCGGCTCGAGCATTGGATTATTGCCGTCGCCTTCAATTCGAGACGGCTCACAGTTCGGTCCCCAATTATGAATATCCGTGAGATTGATTTCTCCTAAATCGACATTGCCGGCATTCGTAACATTGTAGGTATATGTGACAGAGTCACCCACCTTCACCGGCGCATTGAATATGCAGTCTTTCTTGATCAAGATCTTGACAAGAGTCGTGGGAATGACTTGCACTTCCATTTTGCTCTGATTGCGGCAGCCGGTTTCATTGCCGGATACAATGAGTCCTATCAGAACCGTCTTGGCATTCACAACCAGCGGCGCTGTCCACAAAAAGGAGCTTTGTGTGGCTGTTTGGGGTGATCCATCGCTTACCGACCAAACATAGCTCCAGCTCTGGCCTTGCGGAGCTTGGGGTGCTGAGAGCGTGTAGGATTTGCCGCTCATGACCTGATGCGTCTCTCCGCTGGCGGAAGTGACACATGCGAAGAGGATTGGAATTGTCAACAGAAGGGTGCATAGGTGCATAATGCAGCGCACCTCATGACATCTGCTTTTGCTCAATCGCGGCGCTCGGCACCTCTACTACCAGAACCCTCATGTTGTCAATACAGCTCTGAGCCAGCCTGCCGCCCTCGTCATTCCAATCAACGATCAACGAAATCAGATGATAGCCGCTGCCGTAAGTGCTCCAGTTTACTTGAAATCCGTCTTCGTCCGATTCATCATCAACATCCTTCCCATCTACTCTCCAAATGAATTTGGGATAATATGCCGGCCCGCCTTTTATTTTGGGCAGATACGTGGAGATGATGCTCTCGCAAACAATGCTCTCCCCCTCGATCCGGCAGGTGGGCGGCGTGAGGTCGATTTCATCCCCCGCCTCTCGATAGCATTTAGTGTTGCGATTGCTGCACCTTCGGTCGGCGTTGGAGCAGTCGGTGCCTTTGGCAGTCTCCCAGCTCAGGACCAGTCTATTGACCTTTACCTCCTGGCCCGATATCCAGGAAAAGCTGCAGAGCGAAAATGAACTCTCAGATCCTGCAGGAATTGTATCAAGAACGCAGTGCCCATCCTCATCGTAGTATGATCTATCGAGAGCACCATTTACGTAAACATCGCACAATAGAATTGCAGCATAGCGAGGGCTGTTTGCCGAATTTTGAAATCTTGCCCAGATGTATGCCTTTTTCTGGCTTCCCTGGTCGCTTGGAGATAATGAATTTCCTTGCGAGTCGCCCAGCCAAAGGTCGGTTATAGTTACATCATTGGCGCGACACCGAAACTCGCAGTCGGGCCAGTCTGCTGCAGAGGCAAAAGAAATGAGATGAAATGGGATGATGAGGACAGACAGAATTGTGAAAAGGCGGATGGCCTCCTTGGATTTCTCATTATTCATTCTCATAATGGAAGCAATTATCGAGAGTTACTTGCCGGAGATTTTAAATATTGTTTTTATCATACGCGTGATCATGATTCCTGTATCTAGCATAATCTTTGTATTGTAGTCAATAAAAAAGGCACAGGGTAATCACCCTGCTGCCTTTGATTCGCGGTTACGTTACAGTTATGGTGTTGAGCGGCACATCCACGACTGCGACCTGCTTCTGGCAGGAGCCCTGGAAGGCATATGGAGACTTCTTGGCGAAGTAGCCGGTAAATACCACATAGGTGCCGGACTTCGGAGCTACTTTATTCCAGGCGATCTCTACGCTGGAGCCGTCTCCAACCTTGAACTCAGTGTTGCTGTTGTATTCAATTGTTGCAGGCACTTTGTCCTTGGGGAAGACCCACCAGCGCTGACTGACCTGGCTTGGAGTGTCGGCTGTGCTGTACTTATATTTGCCCTCGTCGGTGATGCAAATCTGATCTGGTCCATCTGTATTGATCGTGCACGGTCCCGGTTTTACAATTGGGAATGTCATGCAGGCTTGATTGATACAAAGCTGAGCCTCATGAGCGGTGACCATCAATTCGAAATAGTAGTTTTTAGCAAATCCGGTGGTTGGAACCGTATATGAGATACTCTTTGTTTCAAATGTTGCAACTATCTTGCCGCCTGAATCTTCTTCTTTTACCGTCCACAAATAATCCCAGTGGATGCCCAGCGCCTGCTGATCAGCCGGCACATCGGGACCGTTAAGGTCTATTATATCTCCAGGAGCCACTTGTTGTTGCTGGGCCGGAGTACAACTACCTCCAACGGCTACTTCTGCCGTTGCATTTGATATTATTCCCATAAGGCACAATGATATTAAAAGTGCCAAATTCCATTTAGACTGTAACATAAGGCTATCACCTTAATTCGACTTCGCACCGAAACTATTTATAATTTATTATGAACTTAAGTAAGAACTCATGATTTTTAAAAATACACTAATTGGTATTTATCAATATCAATTAAACTTTTGCTGCAAAATCACATTTTAATATATAGGCATAATTAATTATGAATAATTTTAATTAGTTTAGACCGTAATAATTATTAGTATGGACTGACAGTAATAATCATTATTTGCAGGATGTTTCAAATGAAACAGATGAATGATGGTTGTCTAATTTTTGCAATTAAATGAGGTGGAACCATGAACGAACTCTGTAAAACGGCCTTTGCAGTATTCCTATTTAGCATTGCGCTACTGGGAACGGCAGGCCTGGGCTTATGCCAGGATAGTCCCGTAGTGAATATCATAGTTGATGCGGACATTGCCCACGCGCCCACGGCAGCGGACGTGAAATCAGCCGGTGATTCCCTGATAAATTTGATCAATGAGATTGATCCAAAGGGAAGAAATGTCACCATCTTCGTGAGCGGAGAGATGGCAACTGCCTATCGATTGGGCGTGACCTCTCAGGGCACAATGACCAACCATGAGCTTGCCCTTTATGGAAATAATACCGGGGAGAATCTGGCGTCCTTATCTGCTGCCGAGCAGGCGGCTATCTTGAAGGACGCAAATAACATGCTGTACCATTGCTATGTTTGCGGCGGCAAGCATGTCAACATCAAAGGCTTCCGGCCCCAGGGCTTTGAGCAAAATGAGGGCACGCTGCGCGGCCTGGAGAACTTGAGCATAATCTATGATGCAGGATTCCAGGAGGGCTTGATCTACTCGCCCGGTCATGAGAAAGATGCCTGGCCGTATCTCATTGACGGCTTCAAGCTGTACGCCGTTCCTATCAGCACGGCGAAGGTTAACGGCGAGGATTCCGTTCTCTACGACAAATACGTCAAGGAGGAGATGAGCCTCAGCGGCAGCCAGTGGCAGGATCTCTTGGAGTCCAAGTTCGATGAGAACGTCAAAGCCGGATCGCCCACGGTCGTCATCTTCAGCAATCTCGTCTCGGGAGATGGAGAATACTTGGATGCTTACAGGAATTTCCTGGACTATGCCGAGGCCAATGGAGCCAGATTCCTGACCACACTGCAGCTGGTCGATATGGCTGCCGCAAAAAATCCGGGAAACAGCATCCCGGAGCTTGAACAGGCAAAATTGGGTGCAAAGGATGTGAGCCCCGCTGAGAAAGGGTCTGTTACAACCTGCCCGACCTGTGATGAAGCATCTGCCGGAAAGGGCGCATCCATCATCACCTTCAATATCAAAAAAAGCAAGCAGTGCCTGAACTGTACAAATAGCACAACAAACAGCACAACCAATTCCAAGGCTGCTGTTTAGGATTTCATTCGACGGTAAAAAAAGGGATTTGGAGAACGTCAAAAAATAAGATCGAATTCACAGGATCTTCGGCAAATAAATTCTCCAGATCCCTGTTTTTATGGCTCGCTAAAAATCCTGGCTTCACAATTTCAGGCGAACGCCGAAAAGCTTCTCGAACTTTTCATACTTGGCTCGAGCCCGATAAAGATTTTGCCGGGTGAAGGGCCGGCCCTGCTCCGAGGCCCGCATGTCCCTGATCTCGGCAGATGTGAAGACAGCTTCCAGCTTCTCCATTTCTATGGAAGAGACATTTGAAGCGCCCAATTCTCTTGCCGATATCTGCAGCTCTTGATCGCCCAGCCAGTTCCATTGCAGATCATAGCGCATCAGAACAAGATGCTCTTTCTTGCAGCGTGCAGATACCAGCCAATTCGATTCCGTTTTATGGTACGCCAGGCTCTCCAGATCGGATTCGCACTTGTCGCATAGGCCGACTCGATTCCTTTCCAGAGAGACCGGTTCCAGTCTTTTTCCGTCCGTCAATAGGGCAAAGCTTTGCTCTTCCAGGCAGTTCATCTCGATCCCAAGACATCCGCCATGTTGTAGATGCCTGGCTTTCTGCCGACGATCCAGCTCGCGGCCCGAACGGCACCGCCGGCAAAGGCGGTCCTGCTGTGGGCTTGGTGCTTGATCTCCAGCCGCTCGCCGGGCCCGGCAAAGAGGACGGTGTGGTCTCCCACAATGTCGCCCGCCCGCACGGCATGAACGCCTATCTCCTTTCCGCGCAGCCGAATTCCCTCCCGGCCATGCACGACATCGATCTCGCCGAGGGCGCTCTTGATCGCGTCCACCGTGGCGAGGGCAGTTCCGCTCGGAGCATCCTTCTTCTGGTTGTGATGGGCCTCGATGACCTCGATATCGTAGTCCTTCAGGGCGGCGGCAGCTTCAGCCACCAGCTTCCAGAATACATTGACTCCGGCGCTGAAGTTGGGCGTAATGACCGCCGCAACCTTTCCGTTGATGGCGTTTCTCATCCTGGCGAGCTGATCGGGCGAGAAGCCCGTGGTCCCCACCACAAGATTAATTCCCATATCCGCAGCGGTGCATACATTCTCAACTGCAGCCGAGGCTATGGTAAAATCGATGAGAACGTCCGGCTTGGTGGCCGCCAGGGTCTCTCTCAGCTTTGCAGCATTTGAGACCAAAATTCCGTCACCGATAACCTTTCCCTCGCCCACGGCATCAAAACCCGCTACAAGCTGCAGATCTTTTGCCTTGGACGCCTCTTGAATTACCAGGGTGCCCATGCGCCCTGCCGCTCCCGTCACTGCATACTTGATCATGCCTTCTCGCCGAGCCTGCCCAGGACTTCCGCCAGTATCTTCTCTTTTTCCGGAGCCATCGGGGCTAATGGAAGCCGCAGCGGTCCTCCGGCCAGTCCAATGTACTTTTGAGCCATCTTCACGGGAATTGGATTTGTCTCCAGGAACATGGCTTTGACCAATGGTGACAGCTCATAGTGCAGCTTCCTTGCCGCATCAAGATTTCCGGAGAGCATGGCATCCACCATTGCCACCGTCTTCCTCGGTGCGACATTTGCCACTACCGAGACCACGCCCGATGCTCCCAGAGCCATGAGGGGCAGCGTCAGGTCATCGTCTCCGGAGAGAACCGAGAATTGTCCGCCTTGCGTCAACTCAATGATTTGAGCGACCTGGCCGGGGCTTCCGCTGGCCTCCTTTACGGCTGAGATGTTCTTAATCTTGGACAGCTTCGCGACGAGGTCCGGCTTGAGGTCGATGCCGGTCCTCTTGGGAACGTTATAGAGCACGATGGGGATGTCACACTTCTCGGCAACGGCCTTGAAGTGCTCGAACATGCCGCGATCGTTGGGTTTATTGTAATAGGGCGTGATCAAAAGAGCTGCGTCTGCACCGGCATCGGCTGCATGACGGGTCAACTCAATGGCCTCGCGAGTATTATTTGAGCCGGTACCTGCGATTACCGGAACCTTGGCGCAGTCCACGGCAATCTCGACTACTTTTTTATGCTCCTCGAAGGTCAATGTGGCCGACTCGCCGGTCGTGCCGCAGGGAACTATGCCTGCAATGCCGGACTTCTGCAGGTATTCGATGTTCCTTCTCAAACCCTCCTCATCCAGGCTTTCGTCTTCTTTAAATGGCGTGATAATTGCGGGGAACACGCCTCTAAACATCTACCTCGACCTCTCCTCTGCGAGTGGTCCTCTGCCTCATTACATTGGATATGTAGCCAGCCACACGGTTGCGGATGGTCTTGTTTTTGATGTCGGTGTATTCGGAAACCTTTAGCTTGTTTTGCTCAAAGTCCGGGCTAAAGGAGCTTTCATAAGTTCTCAACAGGTCCATTGCGAAATTCTTGATATAACTAGGTTTTACACTTCCCATAATCAACACTCCAGCTAGAGCGATCTTTTGTGCTTCCTTCTGCCACCAATTTATATCTTCCCGTCCCCAAGGCGGCCTTCTTCAGTCTCGATGGGAGGTCTTGCCGGGTTTTTGCCGGGCATAGGCTATTGATGATCTTAACTGATCATCGCGACAATAGTGCTCGCAGCCTTTGCACCTCTTGGCGCAGTGTTGCCGCCTGGTTCACAGGACCTGCGCCCTTTCCCGCATTCATGCTGTTTGCGACGGCATTTGCGGCGAATTCCTTGGCATCCTTTGCCGCTTCGGGCAAGGTAGATCCCAATGCGAGAAATGATGTCAAAGCCGCGGAATAGGTGCATCCGACGCCGTGGTTTCCTCCCGCCATCCTCTTTCCTGGAATTCTTACCGTCTCTTCACCGCTATGAACGAGGTCGGTGCAGTCCAGGTGTCCGCCTTTGACGATGACGGCACGGGCCCCAAGGTCGAGGATCTTTTGCGCGGCCCTGCTCGCGCTGGCCATGTCGCTTACATGAATGCCGGTGAGAGATTCCGCCTCGAAGATATTGGGCGTCACCACGCGAGCGAGCGGAATGAGATGCTCTTTTAATGCCAGGACCGCCTCAGGCCGGAGCAGCCTTCCGCCCGCTTCCGCTTCTATCACCGGGTCCAGGACGAAGGGAATGCCGAGTCTGCGAAAATGATCCGCCACCGCCGTCACATTCTCCGCCGAGTGGAGCATCCCGGTTTTGGCAAAGGCGATTTGAAAATCGTCGGTTATGGAATTGAGCTGCGCTTTCAGGGCATCTATCCCTACGGGAAAAACTCCCTGAACGCCAAGAGTATTTTGCGCCGTGATGGCCGTGATGGCGCAGGTCCCGTGCAAACCCAGAATGGAAAACGTCTTGAGGTCTGCCTGGATTCCGGCACCGCCACCCGAATCTGAGCCGCCTACCGTGAGAACAACTATGGACATGGACATGCTTGACCCTATTCGAGCCGCTCCATCTTCAAAGCTTTGGAGTAAACTACCCAGCGAAGCTGCAGCCTGTAATACGCATTAGCATCGCATTAACATCGCATTAACATCGCATTAACATCGCATCATACCGGGGCTTGATTGCAACGCTATTTGATCGCAGCCAAAAGATTTGGGCATCGGCTCAGACGATCTTATTTTCAGCCGCCTGAACCATCTCTTCCGGAAGCTTGTACTTCACGGCGATATTCAGAGCCTTGCGGTACAGGCCCGCATCCATGTGCTGCTCAAAGGATTTTGTGGCTGCCTGCGTTTTCATATTCTCGGGCAGGCTGAACTCCTCCGCGATCTCAGCCGCGTTCTTGACCAGGCCGAAGCTCATGCTTTTGTTAAATGCCTGAATTGCAGCTTCCCGCACCATATCCTCGGGAAGGCCAAAGTCCTTGGCGTAGCCGGCGGCTGCACGGAAAAATTCGCTGTCGATTTTCCTGTGGAAGGATCTTTGCGCGGCCTCAATTCTCAGCTCGGCGGGAAGGTCGTACTGCTTGGCCAGATCCGCCGCCAGGGAATAGTCCCCTTTCTTCATATTGGCATCATAAGCTCTTTTTACGGCATCGCGGATCATGTCGCTTGGGAGGGCATAATCGTTTTTGATCTTGGCAGCTTCCTTGTAGGAGCCTAAATTCATCTTTACGGCGAACTGGCGCGCGCCTTCCGTCAGAGTATTCTCGGGCATATCATCCTCCAATTTACAATATTTATGGGAGTGTAATTATGCTCGAAGGATTAAATAGATTTAGTTAAATGATGATTGTCTGACTTTTGGATGCCGCGGGAACGGTCCGGCTCAGTCGTCCGTATTTAGTCTGAGGTTGGTCACGAAGGCATACTGAGTGGTGGTAGGCAGCTTTCTGCGCAGCTCTCTTACTTCGGGCATGTAGATGATGATCTGCGTCCCGGATGGTCGTTCCTTGCCCAGGATTTTGCACACCGCTTCTACTTCCGCCTCGCCCTGCAAGCGAGCGGCCCCGCTGCCGAAATCCGGAGACATCTCGATGAGCATGGGCAGTCTCAAGCGGCCCCACATGAATCTGGGCAGAGACTGAGATATCAGCTCCAGTTCGGGTTTGTCCATGATAAAAAAAGTATTGTCCTTGCCCCTGGTGCCGGGCTTCTCCATCTCCAAAAGTTCGGTCAATCTAAGGCGCTTGCTTGGCAAGTGCTGGTTCATGGTCTGGATGGTCTTGACCAGCAGGTTCTTGTCCATCCCCTTTCTGTCGCTGGGAAATGCCATACATTCGCTTTTCTGCTCTTCGGCAACTTAAAGGTGCCGTCATAAAATGTAACCGCTATCGATGTCGGAGAAGGTATATTGCACCGTGTTCTTCTTGAGGTTCAGGCAGCGTTTGGCCGCCTGTGCCACGTTTTCGCGCAGTTGCGGCGGCGTGTAGATCCCAAAGCGCCAGGTAGACCGATGAGCCCTCTCCAGGATGCTCACCAGGGGCGAGACCTTGCGCAGCGGCCTGACCTCCTCTCCGATCAATGCCGGAAAGCTTCCTTCCGCGGTGTCGGGCAGCGGCGGATTGTCCACCAAAATATAATCTGCATCCACTTCCGCCTCCTGGGCAATCTCCTGAGCCAGAATCGTATCGCTGACCCGGGCGAGCGACGGGTCCAGGCTCTCCAGATCCACATAAACCGCACGCTTGAAGAGCTTTCTCATGCGAATGTCGCCCGCCATCTCCGCAGCATACCCACCGGCGCGATCCAGGGCGGTGAAGAGCTGGATATCGTCCATGCCCTTGACGGCGGCGGCACTGGTTCCGTCATCGACCATGCGGCGGATGGCGGCGGCAATCATGCACTCCGAGATGCGGCAGACGTGATGGTAGTAAACGGAAGGATGCATGAGGAGCCGGGAGATGAGAAGAGATGTGGCCGCCTGAATGCCGCCCGCTTCCACCACGATCTGACCCTGGTGAAGCTTCATCTTCTGCAAAAGGCGCAATCGATCGATGACGCCGTAGGCCACGCCCGTGTAGTGGGCATCCCGGATCAGGTAATCCATGCGATCCACGTCTATCTCGCCGCTCACGATCTGCCCGAGGCCCGACCCGTGAATGAAGGACTGAACGTCTGAGGCGTGAAGGCCGTGGGCATCCAGGACGTCTTTCAGTTCACCCTTCCGGAGCAGGTCGATGATGTTTTCATGCTCCGCTCTCAGGTAAGGGGCGAGTGCTGCCTCAGTGGCGTGAGAGAGCGGCCCGTGGCCCACGTCATGAAGAAGGGCGGCAGCGCAGACCATCGTCCTGTCCTCCTCTTCCAGGCCGAGATGCTCCGCCAGGAGGGCGGCCAGATGGTGTGCGCCGAGGCTGTGCTCGAATCTGGTGTGGTTAGCGCCGGGGTAGACAAGACTTGCCAGGCCTAGCTGCTTGATCCAGCGCAGCCGCTGCATCTGGGGCGTATCGGCCAATTCCAGCGCCAAACCCTCCAGTTTTACGTAGCCGTGCACCGGGTCTCGGATTTCGGTCATCCGTGCCGTCACTCTGAGCTTTCTGCTTTAAAAGATGTTTGCTGCTTCATGAAGATAACTGGCCTGGAGATCGTTATGATATTATTATACAAGATGCATTATATAAGATGCTGCAAATGGATGCATCATCCGAATCACCAAATTATTAGCGGCATATTGACAACTTCGCAACACGTTGTATTTGGCGGAAACGGATTTAGCATCGAAAATGCTTCATGATCTTCCGGCATAATTTAATCCAAAATTCGCCATATATTGACTATCACCTCGGCAATTTCGATGTTATTATTTTTTATGAAATTCACATCAATGTTTAAAATGCAGAAAGACTTAGATACTTTGAGCGAGGGCTAGGTCTGACAAGGGAGGCGAGATTTTGAGGATCGACTTATTGCTGGCAAGTATCCTGCTAGTGATAGCTTTGGCCAACGCCTCGGACGGCGCACTCCCCGGTTATAGCCGCCAGTTCTATGAGGAGATTACCTCAAAGGCCATCGTGTACGATCTCAACAGCAGCACTCTTGACTTCGACCGGGTTGTCGTAATCGGCGACTTGAATTTAAACAAGCCGATCTACGATTCGATAGCATTCACCAATTCCATAATCAAAGGGAACATATCCTGTGAAGGCAAAACGATAAACGACGACGTGGATTTTGAGAATACGTCGTTCTTTGGGAATGCGCAATTCAATGATACGAAGTTCCTGGGGCCCGCCAATTTCAACAACAGCCGCTTTTATGGCCAGGCCAACTTCAACACTTCTCGGTTCCCGGACGGCGGGACTTTTGATTTCGTCTCATTCGGCAAAACCGCCGACTTTGCCAATTCCAGGTTCGACAAATTTGGGACGTTCTATAATGCCACATTCTTCGGACCTGCCCAATTCACATTCTCCGAATTTAACGGGGCCTACATCAATTTCGAGTCCAGCTCATTTTATGGGAATGCGGATTTCTCGGGCGACCAGTTCAGTGCCTATGCTACCTTTGATAATTCGGTATTCATGAAGAATGCGGATTTTCACGGCACGAAGTTCAGCAATGGTGCGAGCTTTTACGGCAACACCTTTTACGAGCCTGCCAATTTCATAAGATCGCACTTCATCGAAGACCTGCTCTTCTCTCATGCTTATTTCAATAGCTCGGCCCTCTTCCTGAATGCCAAGTTCGATGGGCCGGCATTCTTCAATCAATCCACGATCCGCGGCGATGCCCTGTTCGATAACGCACTTTTCCAGGCTCCGGCAGATCTGTCATCTACCCGGTTCGAGAAAGATCTGTCCATGAACAGCACCAAGATCTCCAAGATGGTGCTCGATGATTCCGTCTTCGGCGAATCGTCAAGGATATTTCTGGGAAAGGCGGACATCAACAGGCTGATGGTGAGCTGGAGCTTGATTCAGGACAAACTGAGCTTTGATTCATCCGCTTATCCGTCTCTTGTGAAAAACTACAAAGACCTGGGCCTGGGCAATGATGCCAACGACTGCTACTATGAATACAGATATCTGAGCCAGGGTCGAAAGCCGATCGGCGTGTCCAAATTCCTGGATGTTGTGGCATGGCTCTCCTGCGGCTATGGCGTCCGCCCCCATTACACCCTGCTTCTTGGTTTTTTTGTGATATTGATCTTCGCATTTATTCTGGGCGCAGGCAGATGCATAGTGGGCTCCTCTGAGCTGCATGGGTGGCATCTGGCATTGGACTCTCTTTACTTCAGCGCCATTGCCTTCACGGCCAACTCAAAGGGGCTTCCTATCAAAGGGCACTACAAATACCTGGGAATCGTGGAAGGAATCATCGGATGGCTGCTCATGGCGCTCTTCCTGGTGACGCTTGGCAGACTGATCATCGGTTGAATGATTGAATCCGCGACTCAATCAGCGAATTATTTTTTCAGTTGCAGATCAAGCTCATCTTCCGAATAGTCGATGATCTTCTCAGCCAACGCTATCAGCTCCGGCGAGCAGTCCGCTTGTCTGTAGTCGCGGCCTTTCGCCATCTCCTGCCAGATGGGGGGCAGGCAGTCCATCATGTGCACCATTCCGCTGTCCTGAGAACCGGCCAGGTAGTACATCTTCGAGATTCCGGAGTTGATGATCCTCCCAAGCCCCATCGGCCCCGGCTCGCCCGAGCAGTAAAGCGCCAGGCCGCCGGTGCTTGGGCCGGATGCCTTCATGCGCTCCTCGTACTTGTTGAGAACATCCGTCTCAGCGTGCAGATCGCTGCGAAAATATGGATGGAAGACGTGATTGTGCCCGCGCTCCACCACTTCGCCGGTGGATTCGTTCACGAGGCACGCGCCGTAGCCGTAGTTGCCTTCCCTGGCCGCATCGAGAGCCTCGTGCAGTGCGACCAGCGCGAAGCGGTCCGCGAGCTTCACCGGCAAAAAGGAATCGATAGACGCCTGGATCTCATCAAGGGTGGTGTTGTTCCCGGCTGCTTTCTCAATCGTCTGCGCCTGGCAGGCTCCGGCCAGGAAAAGCATCAGCAACAGGGCAGAGGTCACAATGCCTGTCGAGGTGCTCCGGGAATTGCGTATTCTGATCTTCTCTCCGAGCATAATATTCTGTCCTTTTCAACTTATTTGCATTACAGCTAAATCATAAGAATCTATGGCCTGAATAGCTCTTAAAATTTTGCTCTTGTTGCGGCATGATTTTGCAGTCAATCGGGTTTGCATTGGTCGATCATGTCCGAAAAATCAATTGGCAGATTTCTTTCGCTGTGCACCGAATACCTTTAGATACTTTGCCCATCCATTCTAATTTTGATAATGACTGCCGATCCTGTCGCCAAGTGGGAAGAGTTCCTCCGCTCTCGTTACTGGGATGATCTGCTTGAGCTGGCCGATTCTTACCCAGATGAGCGGAGCCTGGTGGTGCAATTCCCAGACCTGGACAAGTTCGACCCTGAGTTTGCCGAGGAGCTGCTGGAAAATCCGGAGCAGGTTCTGGAAGCGGCGCAGGCGGCGCTGCTGGATCTGGATCTGCCCATGGACGTTTACATGGATCGCGCCCATGTGCGCATCGCCGGGCTGCCGCGCCACTACAAAACCCGCGAGTTGCGGTCCGACCACATCGGCAAGCTGCTGGCCATTGAGGGCCTGGTCAGGACGGCCACGGAGGTGCGGCCCAAGATCGTCTCCGCCGCCTTCCAGTGCCAGAGGTGCGGCTTCACGTTCTTCAAGGAGCAGACCGGCAATAAATTCGAGGATCAGAACCTGAAGTGCCAGAACCAGGCCTGCGACCGGGGCGGGCCGTTCAAGCTCGTTTTAGCCCAATCAAAGTTCGTCGATGCCCAGAAGATCCGTGTGCAGGAGTCGCCTGAGGACCTGCGGGGCGGCGAGCAGCCCCAGACGCTGGATGTGGAGCTGGAGGACGATCTGGCGGGAAGAATCTTCCCCGGCGACCGGGTCGTCGTCAACGGCATCCTCAAGTCCTACCAGCGCAGCACCCCGCAGCAGGGCAAGAGCACTTACTTCGACCTCTTCCACAAAGGCAACAGCGTGGAGATGACGGAGCAGGAGTTCGAGGAGATCGATATCACTCAGGAGGAAGAGGAGCAAATCCTGGAGATGTCCCGCGACCCGGATATGTACGAGAATGTCAGGAAATCCATCGCGCCCTCCATCTACGGCTACGACGACGTCAAGGAGGCCCTTGGACTGCAATTGGTCTCCGGCTTCGAGAAGCACCTGCCCGACGGAGCCCGCATCCGCGGGGACATTCACATTCTGCTGGTGGGCGACCCCGGCATCGCCAAGTCTCAACTCCTGCGCTACATGACCAAGATCTCGCCGCGCGGCATCTACACATCGGGCAAAAGCTCCACGTCGGCAGGCCTCACCGCCACGGCGGTCAAGGATGAGCTGGGAGACGGTCGCTGGACCATTGAAGCCGGTGCACTCGTTTTAGCGGATAAGGGGATTGCCGCCATAGACGAGATGGATAAAATGGACAACGAGGATAAGAGCGCGCTGCACGAGGCGATGGAACAGCAGAGCTATCACCCACTTACAGAGATTCAGCTATCCGACGGTCGCAAGGTACGCATTGGTGATTTTGTAGATGATCTGATGAGTGCCCGCTCGGAAGACGTCGTCCAGGGGATCGATTGTGAGATACTGCGCCTGGGCACAGATGTGAATGTGCAAAGCACGGACTTCGATAAACTCATTGATCTGGCTGTAGATCGAGTGAGCAGGCATCGCGCTCCGGACCATTTTATCAAAATAAAATATTCCAATGGCCGTGAAATTATCGTTACTCCTGAGCATCCGGTTTATGTTGCAAAAGATGGGATAGCGTGCGTGCCTGCCAGTAGTGTTAATATCGGCGATCTGGTGCCTGCGCCGAGATTGTTGTTAATAAACGAGGACGAGCCCGTTCTTACGCAAGTTGAAAGGAAGCACATCGGCGAGAAGCAATTGATTTTCCCCCAAAAATTGAATCCAATGCTTTCTAAAATCCTGGGATATTTGCAAGCAGAAGGTCATTTTTACCGTGGGTCCAGCTTTGAGATTGGTTTCACAAATAAGGATGAAACACTGCTTGACGAAATGTTGCGCCTCATGCATGATACTTTTTCCATTGTTGCATCTCAGAACAGGAGAATTGATGGCGTTGTCACCTTGAGATTCATATCGACTCACTTATTCAGATGGTTTGAATGCAATTTTTCGGAAATGATGCATACCGGGAGAGCGCGAAGAATGCCTGCTGCTATCTTCCGGGGCACGAAGGATGATATTCGAGAATATTTAAGGGCCGCTTTCCTCGGTGACGGATGCGTTCATTCAACCTCAGTTGCTTATTCTACTGTATCTCGCGGGCTGGCAGAGGATTATCAAGATTTGCTTCTCCGGCTTGGCATATCTTCGAGGATTGCCATTGATAGAAAGGCAAATGCATTCAAGGTCTGCATAATGGGTGATTCACATGCCAGGTTTGAGCAAGTGATCTTTTGCTCCTGCTATGAGAAATTGGAACGGATGAGGAGCGTCACAACATCATGCAGAAAATCGATTCGCCATCACGATATTCTTCCGCCAGAGACTGCTAATTCAATACTGCAGATGAAAAAGTCGCTAGGCCTCACCAATGATGGGCGCTTTAATGAGCACCTAAACAAGGGATATGGGCTAACCGTCGACACGGTATCTGGATACACAACAGATCTTGTCTGCAGATATAACGAGATTCAGAATGCAATAAATGAGGATTTGACGCTTCCCGAAATGAGGTCAACATTGGGATGGTCGCAGAGTTATATGGCATCCGTAACGGGACATAAACGGGGCAATATCGACTATTTCGAGCATGGCGGCTACGACAAGACAAAGAGAGATCGAATCGTTCGAGAAGCACTCCAAAGCATCCATTCCCATTTGCAGGAGACTAGATTGAAAATAGCCGAGCTCGAAAGGAAGCTTGCATCAAGCATTAGAAATTTGAGAGTAACAGAAGTCTCTGTCATCCCCAACGATGGCGACTTCCATGCGAATTACGTTTACGACATTACCGTTGAGCCGACTCACACCTTTATCTCTCAAGGCATTGTGCTGCATAACACAATCAGCGTAGCCAAGGCCGGTGTCATGGCCACCCTGAAGTCCCGCTGCTCTCTCCTGGCCGCAGCCAACCCCAAGCTTGGCCGCTTCGACAAGTACGAGCCCATTGCACCGCAGATAAACCTCACACCGGCACTCATGTCCAGGTTCGATCTGATCTTCGTCCTGACCGACGACCCGGACACGAAAAGGGATTCCGCAATCGCCCAGCACATCCTGAAGAGCAACTATGCAGGCGAGCTTTCCACCCAGATCGCCTGGAATCCGGAGATCTCCCAGGATGATATCGATAACGCTCTGACTGTAATCAAGCCCGCCATCGATCCGGAGCTGCTGAGAAAGTATGTGGCCTATGCCCGCAAGAATATCTTCCCCACGCTTAGCGATGAGGCCAAGGAGTATTTCCTGAAGTACTACGTCGGCCTGAGGATGCAGGGACAGGACACGAACAAGCCTGTTCCCGTCACTGCCCGTCAGTTGGAGGCGCTCATCCGTCTGGGCGAGGCCAGCGCTCGCCTCCGTTTGAGCGAGAAGGTAACGATCGGCGATGCCCAGCGTGTGGTCAAGATCCTGGAAGGTTGTTTGCGAAAAGTTGGCGTAGACCCGGAAACCGGCTTCCTGGATGCGGACATCATCGCTTCGGGCACGACCAAGAGCACAAGGGATAGAACTAAATCTGTGATAGACGTCATAAGGGATATCAGCAAAGAGCAGCAGGGTCCGGCCCCAAGAGATGCGGTTCTTGACAGGGCCGTGGAGCTTGGCATAGAAAGAGCTAAGGCCGAAGAGATCATCGACCGTATGAGAAGGGATGGAGATGTATTCGAGCCCCGTCCCGGCATGTTGAAGCTCCCGTGAATGGCCAATCTTGCATAATCTCACCAACGGAATTATATTATTAGCCGAACTTATTAAACGAGCAACGATTCGAAACGAATTGCGTAAATTCACGAAGAAATACCAGAATACGGTTTACAATGATTGCCATGTCTGAATTAGCTGCAGATTCCGAAATAATGGATACTCCTGGAACAGAGGAGATGTATCTCAAGACTCACCGGCAGGGTGCCGAGGTCCTCATTGCGGTCTGCGATTGCGAGATCCTGGGAAAGACCTTTGCGGAAGGGCACCTTCGTATGGAGGTCAGCCCGGAATTCTTCGGCGACGAGAAGGCATCCTGCTCAGAGGTCGAAGTGGCCTTGGCGGGGGCAACCATGGCCAATTTCGTGGGCCGCCGCGCCGTTGAACATGCCATATCGCTTGGTTATGTAGATAAAGAGAACGTCCTCTCCATAGGCGAGGTTCTCTACGCCCAGATGGTGCGAATGTGATGCAGTCAATTTGTCCAAAGTGCGGCCAGCCCACCGAGCAGGGGCTGTGCCTACAGTGTACACAAGATGCCACGAAGCTGTTCCAATGCCCGGATCAGGTGGAGATTATTTTATGCTCGATCTGCGGCGCTCGCCAGATAAAAGGCAAGTGGCAGATCCCCGATGAGCGAAGCATTGAGGAGTTGGCCTCGCAGGCTGCCGTAAATTCCCTGTGGTTTCACAAGGACTTCGCAAAGCCCGATATCGGTCTCAATCTCAAAAAGGTGGGAGCCACTCGCTATCTGGCCGAGATCGAGATCACCGGCAGCTTCGAAGGCCAGGAGATCGCAGAGCATTGCGATATCCCGGTCCGCATCAAGCTGGTGGCCTGTGACCGCTGCAGCCGCATGGCCGGGAAATACTTTGAGTCCACCGTCCAGGTTCGTGGAAACAAAACCCGTGACATGACCCAAAAGGAGATCGATCTGTGTAAGAGCATCGCCAGATCTATGGCCGATGCAGGCTACCGGGGCGGCGATCAGCTCTCCTTTATCCAGGAGATGAAAGAGGTCAAAGGCGGGCTGGACATAATCCTCGGCTCGACCCAATTGGGCAGGCACATGGCAAGAGCCATCTACGAGCGCTTCGGCGGCAAGTTCCTGGAGACATGCAAGCTCGTGGGAAAGAAGAACAACCGCGATGTCTTCCGCTCTACTCTGCTCATAAGATTCCCAAGGCTAAAAAAGGGAGACCTCGTCACCTTCCGCGGCTCAATCTTCGAGGTCACCGGCTATGATGCCAAGATGACCTCCATCACATCGCTCCGGGAGGGCCGCAAGTCCAGCCTCAGCGAGGAGAATGCTGAGGTCGTGGAGATTCTGGGGAACAAAGCCGATGCGATAAAAGCGACAGTTGTCGCCGCCGACACAGACGTCCTGGAGATTTTGGATCCCGAAACGTTTAAAACCGGCCTCGCGCCAAGGCCAAAAGATCTGACGGTCGGGCCTGGGGCCGAGGTGACAGTCGTGAGGACTGTAGATGGATTTATAGTATTGGAGTAACTTTTATATATCTTGACCAACCCTACAAGTCTGATCTTCACCCACAAAGTTATTAAACTAGTTTTGTGCAATTTCATAATGGTAGAAGCACGCATCTGAGCTTCGAATCACATGATGATTAAGCCCTATTTAAATAGGGCGATGAAATGCCAGCTAAGTGCGGACTAGAACGCTCATGTGTGGGCATTTCTATCTAATGCTCCATTGAAATATTAGCAAAATGGACACTAAGATAGTTGGATGAACTCATATTCACCATCATTCACTGCTCAATCGCCCGCCCGGATTGTGGCGGCTCATAAAGTTGCGATAATGGTCGCGAATCGAATTAAAAGGTTATTGAGAGCCTTAGCTATTTGAGTGTGGGTGTGACTTTTATCTAACTATTTTAAAATAAGAGGTGTCTTTATATGCAAAATGTTGATACCACTAAATATGTAATTTACGCGGATATAACTGCAGAGGGGATAGTGGAGCGGCCAGATGTGGTCGGCGCCATCTTCGGCCAGACCGAAGGTCTCCTCGGGAGCGACCTCGATCTTCGAGATTTGCAAAAAACTGGAAGACTTGGTCGGATTGACGTCCAGATCACCTCCAGCGGGGGCAAGTCCAGCGGCACCATCTCCATTCCCTCCAGCTTCGACAAGGTGGAGACGGCAATTCTTGCTGCGGCATTGGAGACCATCGACCGGGTGGGGCCGTGCATAGCTCACATTGGCGTCAATCGCATCGAGGACGTCAGAGCCTCCAAGAGGAAGTATGTAATCGAAAGGGCCAAGCGCATCCTGGTGGAGATGTTCGACGAGAACATCCTGGAGACCGAGGAGATCACGGAAGAGATCAAGCAGTCCGTGCGCGTGGAAGAGATCACCCACCTCGGCAAGGACAGCCTGCCGGCAGGACCAAATGTGCTGGACTCGGATGCCATTCTCGTTGTCGAGGGCCGGGCGGATGTGCTCAATCTGCTCAAGTACGGCATCAAGAACGCCGTGGCCGTGGGCGGAACCAACGTGCCTCCCACCATCGCCGACCTCTGCGCCAAGAAGGTCGTCACCGCTTTTACTGATGGCGACCGCGGCGGCGAGCTGATCATCAAAGAGCTGCTTCAGGTTGCCGACATTGATTTCGTGGCCAGGGCCCCGGAAGGCAAGTCCGTCGAGGACATGACCCAAAAGGAGATCGTGAGGGCTCTGCGCCAGAAGATCCCCGTCGAGCAGGTCCTGGATCTCTACAAGATCAAGAACCAACCAAAGCGACGGCGCGAGATCACCACCAAGAGAAAGAGCCTCATTCGCGAGAAGCCTCTTTGCGTGCGCAGCGTTGCCGAGAGAGCCGAGGCCATTGCCCCGCGCCGCGTCGTTCCCCGCGAGGTCGTTCCAAGAGCCGTTCCTGGTGCCAGGCCGCAGGTGCAGCAGGTCAGAGCGGTCGAAGTCGCACCGGCCCCTGCTCCTGAGCCGGCTCCCCAGCCGAAAGCCGAGCCTGAGAGAGAGTGGTTCAGGCAGCACGTTGATGAATTGGACGGCACGCTGTCCGCCCGGCTGATGGACCGAAATCGCAACATCTTGCGAGAGGTTGCCGTGCGGGATTTGGCCAGAGAGCTGAAAGAAGCCAACGGCGACGTCAACGGCGTGATCTTCGACGGCGTGGTGACGCAGCGCATTCTGGATATTGCGGCAGAGAAGGGACTGGAGTACCTCATCGGCGCAAAGATGGGCAACATCGCCAAGAGCCCGGTCTGCGTCAAGGTTCTCACCAAAGAGGCATGAGCCTCTTCTCTCTTCTTTATTGTCTCTTTTCCTTTTTCCGCCCTTCTGCCTATTTTGTTTTCATTTTGCTTATTTGGTTTTCATTTTTTGGGCTTATTTTGTCTCTCATTTTTTCCGTTCATTTTGTTTCCCGTTCCGGCATATCGCATCCACTAATCATGGCTGCAGCCAAGCGTCCATAGTCTCATCCAAGAGGGTTTCGTATCCACTATCTTTTTAGGTCAGATGATCGTTTGAGCAATCTATTCAACTCAAGCTCAGGATGATCCCAATACCAAAAACCAAATCATAAATTAGTCTCAAACTCTCGAACATTGGTTTCAAATCATGCGAGGTTACTTCTGATGGAATTCAAGCAATGCATAGTGATTCGTGAGGATCTCAAGCTCTCGGCGGGCAAATTGGCAGTGCAGGTCGCCCATGCTGCCGTCATGGCCGTGGAGAGGGCGGAGAAGATGGATAAGTCCACGGTCTCGAACTGGAAGGGAGAAGGCCAGAAGAAGGTCGTCCTCAAGGCACCCGGAGTGCCGGATCTCTACCGCCTGAGAGAGGATGCGGAAAGGGCCGGAATTGCCAGCGCCATCGTTATCGATGCCGGTCTGACCGAGATTCCAGCCGGCACGGTAACGGCTCTGGGCCTCGGCCCTGCGCCAAACAAGCAGATGGACAAAGTGACAGGCAAGCTCAAGCTCGTCTGAACGGGATTGGCAAAAATGCTATTAGCGACTGATCAGGATCGGCAACTGGGCATGAACTATTATGTCACAGACACTCCAGGCTGCGGAGGCGTTATTCGCAGCAGCCCGGAGGACTTTCGGGTAGAGGAGGTCTATGAAGATCTCAATTACGAGGGCGGCAGATATCTGGTCCTGGAGGTCGAGAAGAAGGACTGGGACACTCACCACCTCATCCGGGAGATGTCACGACAGCTACGCATCAGCCAGAAGAGATTCGGCTGGGCGGGAACCAAGGACAAACGCGCGGTCACGAGCCAGCGCATCAGCATCATGAACCTGAAGGAGCAGGAGTTGGAACGGCTTACCCTTCCCGATCTGAATATAAAAGTGCTGGGCAGGACCAACCGTTCCGTCGGCCTGGGGGACCTCCTCGGAAACAGGTTTGTAGTCACCATTCGCAGTCTGGCCTGTCCCGACGCCGCGAGCCGATTTGCTGCCGTCACCGAGCAGATCCTGCGCTGCAAAGGAGTGCCCAATTACTTCGGAGTGCAGCGCTTTGGGGATACAAGGCCCGTGACCCACAAGGTCGGCGAAGCCATTGTGCGCGGCGATCTTGAGAAGGCGGTCTTCACATATCTCGCCCTGCCTTTTCCCGGCGAGCCGGACAGGACGAGAGCGGCGCGCGAGCGGCTCTGGGATAATCGTGATATCCATTCCGCCCTGAAGGAATTTCCCGAATACCTGCGCTACGAGCTGGCCATGCTCAACTATCTGGTCGAATATCCCGGAGATTACGCTCATGCCTTCGATGTGCTCTCGGTCAACCTGAAGCGCCTCTTCGTTCATGCCTATCAGTCTTATCTCTTCAACGAGATCCTCAGCCGCAGAATTGCAGCCGGTCTCCCGCTAGATCGGGCTGTGGAGGGCGATATTGTCTGCTTCTCCAAAGGCGATCAGCCGGACATCGACCGGCTCCAGGCAGTGACCGGCGAGAACCTCGGCGCAGTCAACCGCCTGGCGGAGCGGGGCCGCTCGTTCGTAACGCTCCCGCTCATCGGGTTTGAGACCCGTCTCGCTTCAGGAAAAGAAGGCGAATTCGAAGAGGCAGTGCTCTTGGAGCAGAACATTGGCAAGGATGATTTTCGCATCGCGGCTAATCCCGATCTCGGGTCTCGGGGAGCCAGGCGTGCCGCACTTTTGAAGGTCTCGCCCAATATTGAAGTGGAAGGAGACAGTGCACGCCTTGAGTTTTTCCTGCCCAAGGGAAGCTATGCCACTGTGCTTTTGCGAGAGTACACCAAAGGTGCTAATGCTGTTGCTATTTCAGATATGAATAAGCCGGAGGATTTGGAAACGTGCAACTAGAACTGGATGATCCATACGTGGTGGTTTACAAGCAGATCCATGCCGTGGTTGACGATGAGGGGAAACAGGTCGAGCTTCTGGAGCACTCCAATTGCTATGGCGGATCGGCCTGGGCTTTGTATCATTACTCCAAGGGACCGCTCATCACCAGCGCCCGCAACATCGGAAACTGGTTCCGCTACATGATCAGGCCGGGCAAGGTCGATCTGGATCTCATCTCTTCCAAGAAATCCGCGGGCATCGAATCAGTGCTGGTAAAGGGCGACGAGGTCGAGGTGACTTATGCCGGCCTTGGCGGCGGCGGCGTGGGAGCGACCTTATCGCGGGCAAAGGCGGGAGACGTGCTTCGCTACGAGGTCTCAGAATGCGGCGGCGGCAGAGTTGCTCGGGGAACGCTTGTACTGCCGAGAAGAGAGCGCCTGATCATCGGAGTGGACGATACCGATTCCAAGACGACGGGGGCCACCTGGACGCTCATTCATAACATCGCCGGCAAGGTCGACCGACCGGAAGCCCGCTACATTTCTCATTCCCTGGTGCAGCTCTTCCCCGTTCCCACCAAGACCCAGAACTGCGTCTCCACCGCGGTTGAATTTGCCTGCCTTCCCGGCAGGGCCGAAGGAATGCTGGCCGATTTCAAGGCGCTGCTCCGGAAATACTCCGTCTCGGACCAAACCGGCATGGCAGCCTTCAGGGATTTTGATCCGTCCTGCCTGATGGCTTATGCCGAGCGGTGCAAGCACGAGCGGGTTCGCTATGAAGATGCACTGGATGCCGCCAGGGAGAACGGTGTGCAGATCCTCATGAACGGCCAGGGATTGATCGGTGCGCTGGCCGCTCTGCCGTTCTGCGCTCAGCCGGACAAGTCGGTGGTGCCCGGGATTTTATGAATGGCATTGATGCGGCAAAATTAGCGGCCCAGGATGCCGGTGTGGCAGTCAGGACTTACGTTCCCGGCTATCCCATAACCGAGCTGGCCAAAGCCCTGGACGCGGAGATTTCGGTCAACGAGAAGGTTGCCCTGGAGATTGCTCTGGGGGCCTCAGCCACAGGTGTGCGTTCGCTGGTGCTGGTCAAGCAGATGGGAATGAACTTGCTCGCCGACCCGCTGGTGATTTCGGCCACGCACACCATCGGCTCGGGCGTGGTGATCATCGCCGGAGACGACCTGGGACCGATCGGCTCTCAAGCGGAGATGGACAGCCGGGCCTTCGGTCCGCTGGCCGAGCTGCCCGTGCTCGATCCCAGGAACCCGGCCCTTCTGCACGCCGGCATCCTTGAAGCCTACAACATATCGGAGTGGCTGAGAGTTCCGGTCATCGTTCGGGTGACACCCCGCCTGCTGGCCGCCGAGTCAGCCGCGATTTTGCCGTTGCCTTTCCCGGGTTCCGGCCAGCAGTTCGAGAGGGACGGCTGGGAGCTGACGATGCGCGGTCGACATCAGAGGCACCGGGACAGGATCATGTCTTTCGCCGCAGAGGCTTCCGAGTCCACCCGCTCAAATCGCCTGGAGATCAGCGGCAACGTGGGCATTATCGCCAGCGGCTACCCTGCAACTTTGGCCGAGGGCCTGGGAGTGTCCACGCTTGCCGCGGGCTATGCCCATCCCCTGCCCTGGATGCAGATGCGCAGATTCATCGATGGCCACCGCTACATTTTGGTGGCCGAGGAGCCGGGGCCGTTCATCGAGTCGCAGCTTCGCGCTAATCCCAGGGTGCGGGGAAAGCTGACCGGCCACCTGCCTTTCGGGCCGCTGCAGAGATCGGACATCATCCGGGCGCTGGAAGGCCTCGACAAAAAAGCGGAAAACGTGCCGCAAGACTACGAGACGGCAGAAGAGCGTGGCTACTCCGGAGTATGCCCCGACTGCCCGTTCATTCCTCTCTTCCGAGCTTTGGCAAAGCTGGACGCGCCCGTGGCAGGAGATGCCGGCTGCGCCATCCGCACCACCCGCGAGCCGTATGAGTCGGTGGACGTGGTCTACGGCCTCGGCTCCTCCATCGCCGTCGCTTCAGGCTTTGCAAAGAAGGGCGTGGCGGTGGTGGGCGATTATGCGCTGGCCCATTCAGGTTTGCAGGGCTTGATCAACGCCGTCTGGCAGAAACGCGAGGTTCTGGTGGTGGTGCTCAAGAATGATATGGCTGCCATGACGGGCGGCCAGGCGGTGCCGGATCTGACGGAGCTGCTGGAGAGAATTGCGCCCACGCGCTTAATCGATCTTTCGATCCCGGAAGAGGAGATGGAAAAAGTGCTGAGGGATGAGCTGGCAGGACCTCGTATCTCTGTTTTGGTGGTCCCTGGCAAATGCACAAAGCACGCCGGAGTCTGAGGATATTTAAGTTAATATTATTGTTACTACTATTTTACGCCCGTAATCATAAAAGTCCTGCCCCAGTGCCCATTTTTTAGGTAATCAAGATTTGTAAGCGACTTCCTGTAGATATCTTCCAGAACATGAATCTTCTCAAAGCCGGCCCTTTCCAGGAGCCGAACATCGGCTTGGGGCCTCCTGGCAACAGTGGACCACAGGCTTTCTTTGATCTCCGAATTCATGCTCGAGTATCGAGGAATCCTCCTTTCCGTCAGCATTATCAGCGGCGTGGATAGGAACTGCCACAGCTTTATCTTCAAAGGCGAATCGTCATGGTCATACCAGGTCCCGTCAATGACCAGAACCTTCCCGCCCGGCCTCAGGACCCGCTTCCATTCGATCATAGCCTTGTCGGGATGGGGCAGATTCCACAGGACAAATCTGCAGACGACCGCATCAAATGACCCGTCCATAAAGGGCAAATTCTCAGCATCTCCCTGGACAAAAACCAGTGGTTGTTTGGACCTTTTGGCATTGATGCCGGCCCTTTCCAGCATCTCACGGGATGGATCGATGCCGGTCACTTGATTGCCCAGGCTGGACAGGATTGTGGCCACAATACCCGGTCCGGTGCCGACATCCAGAATCTTCATTTCAGCGCTCGTCATTTTTGCATCTTTCAATTCAGCGCTGTTCATTTTCACGCTTCCGAGGCCCTGCGAGAAGATCCTTTTCCATTCACGATTCTCGCGAGGAGAATATAGTATGTTCCTGACATTCTCATCATAGTCGACGGCCCGCCGGTCCCAATAGCCTCTGATCTTATCCTTCATGCCCATCCTTCCGGTTGCACTTGATCATTCTTCCGATTTCTCTTGACCATTCATTCGTAATAATTGAATTGCGATTCATATTATTAACTCCTTCCAAGCTCATAATTTTTAAGATTTTTATTGTATAATTTTTGAATTTCTAAAATTAATCACATCGCTGCAAATTTATTAACAAAATATCAAATAATCAAATAATAATCTAATATGTTATCATACTAAAATCTAAAAAGTTATTAATACTTGCATCTATAATTCGCCTGCCCAATTGAACAAAAGAGGTGACCGGAATGAGAGTAGCGAATTATATCCTCACAGCTATGGTACTGCTGTCGATCATCATGATCACATCCGCCCAGGATTTCACTTTGGATATCTTCGGAAATGCGAATATGGATGATCTGATTGATGACAGAGACATCGCCTATGTCGAAGGCATTTTGAATGGCGCAAATAAGCAGACGAATCTGACAGATGCCGACCAGAACGGAAAGGTCGATCAGGATGATATCGCCAGAATCAAGCAGATCATCGACGGAACAGAATCCGAGCTTTACTACATCGATGCCAGAGGAGAAACGGCAAAGGTCAAACATCCCCTCAAGAAAATAATAATCGCATACGATAACACGGCTGAGATCATCCGCATCCTTGGAGCGGAAGACCGGGTCGTCGGAGTTGATTCCGGATCATCCGCCGGTGCTATTTTAAAGTATCCCACTTACTTCCCCGAATTCAACAAGACACCATCCATCGGCAGCAGAGATGACTGTGATGCCGAGATGATTCTCAAGCTCAAGCCGGATGCCGTAATCGTGGGCATAAAGAAAGGCTGCCCGGAGATCGAATCCAAGATCAAGGATGCCAATATCGATATCGTTCGTCTGGAGACCTGGAGCAAGGGCGTACCAAACCTCATGATGCTGGCTTACATGCTGGATGAAGTGGATAACGCCAAGGAGTACCTGGAATGGCAAAACGGATACCTGGATATGGTCCGAGAAAAGGTGGCAGACATTCCCCTGGAAAAGAGGCCGAGGGTATTCATTGACCGACCGGGAAATACCACCGTCATCCGGGGAAGCGGATACTCCGAAGCCGTTGAGACCGCCGGAGGAATAAATATTGCAGCCGACCTCAAGACAAGTTCCGATACTACCCTTCCGCCAGTTGATACCGAATGGGTACTGGAGCAAAACCCGGATTATATCATCGGGCTGTCCTGGTCCGGCGGCTATGAGGTTGACAATGAGAGCGTCTTAAAGGTGCGCTATGATCAGATCCTGGGCACATCCGGATTTGATAAAACCAATGCCGGAAAGGATAAGAACGTCTTTGTGACCTACTTCATCAATACACTGGGGCCCGGATACCATATCGGCATCCTGTACTTCGCAAAATGGCTCCACCCGGATCTCTTCCAGGACCTCGATCCGCAGAAAGTCCATCAGGAATACATCGATAAATACCAGCATGTCGACTACAACCTTAAGGAGCATGGAGTCTTCGTTTATCCAAAGAACTGACGCAGCGGCAAAAAAGCTGTAGCGTTCTGGTATTGTGATGGGGTGTCATAAGCAGTCGGCAAGATCTAGCGCATGATTTGCGCATGATCGAGGATTGGACCTTTAAGCCGTCCAGAACGCCCAGGCCATCCAGAGCGCCCAGCTCAACTAATTTTTCTTTATTTTTTCACGTCAAGGATACATATTTCGCCTTTTTTCTATCTCGCTGAAGTATACATGGTACATGACTGCCGTCAATCCGTATAATGCGGCTGTGATCAGGAACGGCATGGCGTTTTTCCCTGCGGCCATCATCAGCCCGCCGGCATAGGTCCCGATGCCGACGAAAGTGTAGCAGGCCATCCAGGTCACGCTGTTCATGGTCGAACGTTGCTCATCGCCTACGATTTCCAGCTTGAAGCTGTTCAGAACCGGATTTGCCATGTTCATGAGCAGGTAGCGCATCACATAACCAAATGCTGCTATCCAAATGCTGGCGGTGAATGTGAAGATCAGCAGGAATGGAATGGATAAGACCTGCACAACCGATGCCAACTTGATCTTTCCGAATCTCTCGGAGAGCACCGGCACCAGAAAGTAGCCCACCATCATAGTCAGTTGCGAGACGGAGAATATCATGCCGATCTGGTTTGCGCTGGCTCCCAGTACCACGTCGAAGTACACATTGAAATACGGGAGTGACACGCCCCATCCCAGCCCATAAAGGCAGTAGACAAACAGCATATGGCGGACGACTTTGGAATTGAATAGCGATTTGTAGACATCGAGGTGGGCCGTTTCCATCGATTCGCGTGGAGCCTTTTCGCTTATGCATGCCAGCGGCAGAACTGAGATGATCGCTGCCGCCAATGACACGTAAAGCGTCAGTCGGTAGGTCAGGGCACCGCCCGGAGCTGATGAAAATAAACCTGCCAGCAGTCCCGGCAGGAAGCCGCCGATCATGTTTCCTGTGAGGGTTGAGACTGTATAGATCATATAATATGCAGAGAATAGATGCATCCGCTCATAAGCAGTGGAATTCTCCACGAGAAAAGTGCCTCCCGTGACCAGGCTCAAAGCCATCGACACGCCGTATGCTATGCTGAAGACGATTAGCAGTTCTTCCGAGGTGGTATTATACAAAAATATCAGGGATAGCGTGAGAAGGAGAGAAGAAAGGAGCAGCGTCTTTTTGCGGCCCAGTCGATCGCAAACGAGGGCGGCAGGCATGGCGAATACTCCAAGAGAAACGGATGAAAGGGACAGTATCATTCCTAAAAAATTCTCGGGAAAGCCGAGCCTTAGAATGTATAGATTAAAAATAACTCCATAGATCCCCACGTTCAATGTGGTCAGAAAGACGAACAGCAAGTACATTCTAGCGTTAAAGCCGATGCACTTGAGCTTGGAGAGATAACCGCCTTGGTCGGAGTGCATCTTTTTAGGGGCCGAATCGGATAGCATTAGTGATACTCACAACAGGTTTGCTGACCGGATTGCCGGTAGACTTGAGGGCGAATGTGCAAATGCGTACGCTTTGCCATGCAGTGCTCACGAAGCCGTCTCATGATCGATCACGTAGTGTTGCTCTGCGATTTTTGGATATTTTTTGCTACCTTCATACAAATTCGCGCGATGAATATATTAAAAGGCATTGGCCGAGAGTTTACCATTACGAACAATTATCTTACATTAATATTATTATATGCATTTAGCTCTCTCGTGAATTAAAGTTATTCAATGGCATGGTGCATTATTGCTGCAAGGAAGCTTGCGCTGCAAGGAAGATCGCACAAGAAGACGATATCATTAGACGATCATTATGCAAAATAATGTGCGGGTTTGGAAAAATTTGGCCGGATGAATTCGAGATTTAGTGTTTCATCCGATCCGGCAAAGACAAGTCTTTCCAATTGCCTCAGCACTTTTTTTAGCCTTTGTATCCTGTTAATTCGATTGTTCAAGATAGGCCGCTGCCTCGTGCGTCTCGGTAATGTTGTAGTCCAGGCTCAGGCTTCCGAAGCCTTCGCGTGCAAATTCGAATTGCCAGGTTCCGGGAACTCCGCTGATGGTCGCTTTTCCCGTAGAATTCGTAGCCGCCTCAAAGGCATTTCCTGCCCCATCAAGGCCGGTGATCTGAACGTCCGCAAGCGGGGAGCCGTTTATGCTCCCCCGGTTGACGTCCACAGTCAATAAAACTGTCTCTGTCTCATCGCCGGGATACTGGGACTGCATCAGTGTCGGATAAGATTTCGCCGCAGCCTGAAGGTATGCTGCAGCCTCATGGGTCTCAGTCACATTGTAGTCCAGGCTCACGCTCTCGTAACCATCCTTGGCAAAGCCGAACTGCCAGGTTCCGGGAACCCCGCCGATAACCGCCGACCCTGTGGAATTCGTGACCGCCTCAAAGCCGTTTCCTGCCGCATCACGTCCCGTGATCTGAACGCCGGCGAGCGGCGCACCGTTGACGCTATCCTTGTGAACATCCACCGTCAGAATCACCGCCTCGACCTCATCGACCGGGCTCTCGGATTCGCTCTGGGACTGCATCGGTGCGGGGCTTGCAGTCGCAGGCTCCGCAGCACTGAGGTACGCTGCCGCTTCGTGAGTCTCGGTGACATTGTAATCCAGGCTTACGCTTTCGTAGCCGTCGCGGGCAAGATTGAACTGCCAGGTTCCGGGAACTCCGCCGATAACCGCCGATCCTGTGGAATTCGTGACCGCCTCAAAGCCGTTTCCTGTCGCATCAAGTCCCGTGATCTGAACGCCGGCGAGCGGCGCACCGTTGACGCTATCCTTGTGAACATCCACGGTCAAAACCACTTGCGACAGCTTTTCATATGCCGGTTGCATATCTGCCTCGCCCTGCGCCGGGCTGCCTTGCGAGGGGCTGGAGCCGGATGACGGGACGGCTGTTGCTGTTGCCTCTGTCCTGGCACCGCTTGTCGTTTCGTCCTCCAGATGGATAAACGCAGCAGCCACCTGCGATTCGGTTACATTGTAGACCAGACCTGTGGATCTGTAGCCGTCCTTGGTGAACGCCAGGTTCCAGGTTCCGGGCACTCCCCGAAAGAGAACTGCACCGTTCTCATCGGTCGTCCCTTCAAATATGTTTCCTGCGGCATCGCGAACGTAGGCATCGACGCCTGCGATAACCTTGTCCTCGGAATTGGCATCAAGGATGTAGAGGCTCAACGTGACCAGATCCTGGCCTTGCGTCAGTTGGTCTCTTTGTTGAACCGCGCCATCGTATGACGAACCGTATTTGGTGTCTTGCATAGTATTTGGTGCAGCAAAAGCCGCGCTGCAAAGCAGCATAGTCAATAAAATTACCAAGTAGTATTCTCGCTTCATACCCATCTCCTCCTTTTTTGGCTCTTGGCTTTTCGCCATTGCTTATGAATGTGCATTAGTTTGCTATTTTGCGATATAAAAATACCTGGTACAAGAAATTAGAACCCATTGGATTCAGTAGTGATGATTATTGGGAACGGCATCTCTACACGCCTCCCGTCTCACTCGGCTGATGAGCGTCTCTTGATCGGGGGATTTCGAGAAAAAAATGGCTTTAACTCGTAGGATTGCGAAGGACGAAGCGGGAAGTCCCCGGCCTTTAGGCCGTGGGATGAAAGCGGAGTCTTTTGCCCATATTACTTTCGCCCTGCACTCAAATTATATAAGAAGGGATAGAGGCATTATACGTCAGAGATGATCAGCTACAAGTATCCGATATTTCCCGACAAGATACCTCAGCAAAAATTAGCTGAAGCTCTGGATGCTTGC
>Ga0074199_1000334_pt2 | contig 55015 bp, 55 predicted proteins | sample EPASupsiteSAE347_FD_64528 | JGI IMG/M metagenome (GOLD analysis project Ga0074199, IMG submission 64528) | Bioremediated contaminated groundwater from EPA Superfund site, New Mexico - Sample SAE3-47 | ecosystem: Environmental > Aquatic > Deep subsurface > Groundwater > Contaminated ... | reverse complement strand
AGAAAACCGATATGATCGGCAGGGGCGATTACGCTTATGCCCGGCCTTTTTACGGAGAACCCCGGAAGATCCTCATCGACCTGGTCGATCTGCCGTTAGCCGAGATCGAGGCTAATTATAAATCCATAGAGGTGAGAAAGAACACTTTGTGCGCTGAGACGTATGTGCCTTTAATGCGCGGCGGTAAAGGCGCTTATTTGTGGGGTATCTCGGCTTTGCTTTTTGACGCCCAGGGCAATAAAGCCGGCGCTATTGAATCGATCCGCGACATAACCGAGCGCAAAGAAATGGAAAAATCGCAGCGGCTCAGCCAGCTGGGAAAACTCGCGGCGAGCATGGCCCATGAGGTGAATAACCCGTTGATGATCATTTCCGGGCGGGCACAGCTTTCCATGATGGAGGATATAAAAAACGACGCGGTGAAGAATAACCTCGCGCTTATATTCCAGGAATGCCTCAGGGCCAAGGATATCACCCAGAGGCTGTTGAAATTCTCCCAGCCCAGCCGCGGCATGATGAAACCGATCGATCTGAATAAAAGCCTGGAAGAGATAGTGGTGATAATCGAGCATCAGTTCAGCCTGGATAATATAACCATAAAGAAAAATTATGCGGCGGACCTGCCGCTGGTCAAAGGCGATGAAAAGCAACTGCAGGAAGTTTTCATCAACCTGTTGAATAACGCCCATGAGGCGATGGACGCAAACGGCACAATAGAATTGCGCACCGGGATGGAAGATGAATTCGTAAGGATGGATTTCAAAGATACCGGGGTGGGGATGCCCGTCGAAGTAATTTCCAAGCTCTTCGAGCCGTTTTTCAGCACAAAAGAAATGGGCACCGGCCTGGGTATCTCGGTAAGTTACAGCATAATAAAGGCGCACGGCGGCCAGATGAAATTCGAGAGCGCCCCGGGCAAAGGCACAACGGTAACGCTTCTGTTGCCGGTATACAAAAACGCGTAAAGGATTTTTATGAAGATCAGGAATAAACTTACGGCATTGCTGGTTTCTCTGGCGGTGATATTCATCATGGCCTTCATAATGCATGAGAACATCGAGAGGAGCGAGTTCCTTTACATAATGAAAGACCAGGCGAAGAACGGCAATAAGATGCTCGACCGGGTAATGGACCTGAAGTCGAAATCACTGCTGAACCTGGTGTCCGATTATAGTTATTGGGACGATATGGTCGGTTTTGTGGCCAGCGGCGACCGCAAGTGGGCGGCGTTGAACCTGGATAACGCGCTGGATACGTTCGGCGCGGACATGATCTGGGTTTATAACCCGGATCTTAAGCTTGTTTATTCCAAAGGGGCATCGAAAGCCGGCTGGGCCGAAGAGGTCCCTTTAACGGCAGAGGATTTCCGGAGATTATCCATCCGCCAGCAGGTCCGTAATTTTTTCCTGAACAGCCCTAACGGAGTGGTGAAGATATTCGCCGGGCCCATACATTTCGCCGCGGACAACGGGATAGTGGCTCCTATTCAGGGATATTTGTTAGTCGGAAAGTTATTGGATGAGAAATATATGCTGGACCTGGAGCTTTTGGTCGGGGGGAATATCAAGGTTACGCCTATTACCAGCTGGCAGAAATTGTCTCCCACCGGAGAAACCCGGCTTGAAGAAGGAAGGATCAATTTAAACCGCGTATTGCTGGGGCCTAACAATGAGCCGGTGGCCAATCTGGAAACATTGATGGAGTCGGAGTTGGCCAGGGATTACGGCAGTTTTAACAGGCATAATATTCTTATATCCCTGGTTTTTATCCTGATCACTTTTATCCTGCTTTCATTTGCCCTTGTTTACTGGGTAAATATGCCGCTGGGAATGATCTCCAAAGCTTTGGACTTTGAAAAATCCGTTTACCTCGATAAGCTTAAGAAAAACAAGGACGAGTTCGGCGGTATCGCCAAGTTGATGTCGCGTTTCTTTAATCAGAAAGCGGTATTGCTTAAAGAGATAGTCAGCCGCAAACAGGTAGAGGAGTCTTTGCGTGAAAGCACGCAGAAATACGCGGCGTTGATCGGGGTTATTCCGCTGGCCGTCTATACCATAGACCACAATGGTTTTGTCACCAGCTGGAGTGCGGCCGCGGAGCGTATGTCCGGCTGGAAATCCAAAGATATCGTCGGAAAACCGGAATCGGTAATCTTCAGGTCCGGGTCCGAAGAGGCCATGATGCTGAGCCGTAAGGTCTTAGAAGGTAAATCCGTGGATGGCTTTGAAACCCGGGTGTTTAAAAAAGACGGGACAACGCTCCGGGTGTCGTTCTATGCCGGGCCTTTGCGGAATGAGGACGGCAAGATCATCGGCGGCATGATGGCGGTGAAAGAAACAAAAGCGGTTTGACCTTGATTGATCTATGGAAAAATTCGACGTTATCATAATAGGAGCGGGAGCATCCGGGATCGCTGCCGCTATCAGCGCCAGGGCCAAAGGTTCTTCTGTGCTGGTTTGCGAGCGCCTGGCGGCTATGGGCAAGAAGATATTAGCTTCCGGTGGAGGCAGGTGCAACCTGCTCAACGATGAGCTTGATGAAACTAAATATAATCCCGGTTCCCGGGAATTGGTCAAGTCGGTCCTGGGACAATACGGCAGGGAAGAGATAAAAAAGTTCTTCGCCGGGCTGGGGCTTGTTCTGTATTCAGAGAATAACCGCGTTTTCCCGGCCACCAACCAGTCGGCTTCTGTTTTAAAAGCGCTGGAGCTGGAATTGCGGCGGTTGTCCGTTCCGGTGGAATTCAATTTCGAGGCCTGCGATATCCGCGACGCGGGAGATGGTTTTACGGTTATATCCCGCTCAGGCAGGAAATTGCAATGTTCCCGGCTTATCCTGGCTTGCGGAGGGATGTCTTATCCGGCATTAGGCTCTAACGGCGGATGCTACAAATTTGCCGGGAATTACGGGCACAAGATCATTGAGTGCGTTCCGGTTTGCGTGCCTTTGCTGGTAAAGGATCAGTCCTGCCATTTGCTCCAAGGCCAGAAGATCTCGGCGGCAGCCCGCGCTGTGGTCGGCGGGGAAATAAGATCAGAGTCAAAAGGCGATGTGTTGTTCACCAAATACGGGTTATCCGGAACAGCGGTTTTGGATGTGAGCAGGGAATTATCCGTGGCAATCAACCGGGAGCATAGGCAGGATGCGCATATTTGTCTGGACTTGGTTCCGTTTTTGGAAGAAAATATATTGAAACAGGACCTGTCAAAGCGCCTGCGGCGCGGGGATGAGGCGGATGACCTTTTGTGCGGGATATTGCCGAATAAATTCAGCCTCGCGTTTAAAGATCTGCTTGAAAGCAAAGACCCGGGGCGCATAGCCGCGGAGCTTAAGGGCATGCGTTTTAAGGTCCTGGGCACCAGGGGATGGAACGAGGCGGAATTTACCGCCGGCGGTATCGATACCAGACAGGTAAAGAACGACAGCCTTGAGTCCAGCCTGCGCAAAGGACTGTATTTCTGCGGCGAGGCCCTGGATGTCGACGGTAAACGCGGGGGATATAATTTAGCCTGGGCGTGGAGCTCGGGTTTTGTGGCGGGTTTAACCAAAGGGGGATGAAATGCCTTACGACAGCAGTCTGGATAAACAATTATTCACCAAAGCGCTGGAAACCGATGACGGCAGGATCACCGTGAGCGTGTATTCATACAATAACGGGCCGTTGAAACTGCAGATCGTCAGGGAGAACCGCGACCAGGAAGGCAATTTCCGTTTCGCCAAGCTGGGCCGGTTGACCAAGTCCGAGGTAGAGGAGCTTCTGCCGATCATCAACGAGGCGATCACGCATTTATAAAAAAGCCGGAATGGACAGCATTGTCTTAGTCGGCCTGAACCGCAACACGGTATATACCCCGTTAGCCCTTTTATATTGCCGGGCCTGCCTTAGGGAAGATAAAAAATTATCTTCCAGGGTTCGTGTGGACATCAGGGAGTATGAGTTAGAGGATTCCGAGGAATATATATTATGGGACTTGGCTAAATTCGCGCCCAGGATCGTCGGATTTTCCTGTTATTTATGGAATGTTCAAAAAATCCTCAAGATCAGCCGGATGTTGCGCAGGGTAATGCCCGGGATAAAGATTGTCCTGGGCGGGCCGGAGGTATCGCCCCGGGCCAAAGAGATATTGGAAAGCGATCCGGCAGTCGACCTGGTGGTCAGAGGCGAAGGTGAGTTTGTTTTCAGTGAGATCACTCAGGCGTATCTTGACGGCAGAGATCTGGCAGGGATTAAGGGAATAACCTTCCGCAAAGGTAAAAAGATCTTTGAAAATCCAGGGCAGCCGGTTATCGCGAAACTCGATTCCATACCCAGCGCGTATTTAAATTCGGGTTACGAACTGGCTAACCGTGAGATCTGCCTGGAAACGCAGCGCGGCTGCGTGTTCGGTTGCTGGTTTTGTTATTACAATAAAGGCTGCGCTAATTGGCGGGTTTTTTCTCTTGAGCGGGTAAAGAAAGAGCTGCTTTTTTTGTTTTCCCAAAATCAGGCGGAAATCTACCTGATGGACCCGGTCTTTAATATCGATCTTAAGCGGGCCAAGGAAATTTGCCGTTTTATAATTAAACATAATAAAAAGCGTGTCCCGTTCCATACCGAGATCCAGGCGGAATTAGTAGACGCGGAATTAGCAAGACTTTTGAAGAAAGCCGGTATGCGTTATATCGAAGTCGGCCTGCAGTCGGACGACGATAATGTCCTGAAAAATGTCCGGCGGGTTTTCAACCGGAAAAGGTTCATCAAGGGATTTAACCTGCTTAAGCGCAATAAACTGGTGGTTGAACTGCAGCTGATCCTGGGGTTGCCCGGGGATTCCCTGGAAACCTTCTTCAGGTCTTTGAAGTTCGCGCTGGAATTGGATCCTCCGGTGTTGTCAGTTTTTAAGTTACAGGTTTTGCCCGGGACCATGATCCGCGAGCGGGCACGGTCGCTGGGTATTGAATACGAGAAAGAACCTCCGTATGAATTTATCCAGAGCAGGACAATGCCTTTTAAAGATTCCATCCTGGCGCAAAAAGCGGTGAACAGCGTAAGCCTGTTTCGCCGGAACAAAACCGCGCTGGATATTTGTAAAAAACGCGGCATAGATATGGTCCAATTGATCCGGCTCTGGCTTGATCATACGGGCTCAGACGATCTTTTGCTCAATCATGAAGACAACAATGCCTTATCCAAGGAAGCTGCCGCCTTCCTTAAAACCTGTAGACGTTGTACCTAAATATCTGCGGGGTATAAGGTTGGAATTAAATGTTTTATGCGGCAAATAGCAAGGAAATTAGTTAATATAACATTTATTTGTAATTGTATTAATTGTAGCAGGTTGCGTACAACGTCTACAAATTAAAAGGAGCGTTGTAAAAATGAAGTGCAAAATCCCTGAGAAACTTAAGGTCGCGCATACTAAATTCAGTTTTGGGGCAACCTCGGCGATCATTTCCAATCTTGGCCTGATCACAGGTTTGCAGAGCCTTGACCATGCCAAGATAAGCATTATCGGAGGGATCCTGGTTATCGCCATCGCAGATAATATCTCTGATTCGTTCGGAATCCATATGTTCCGGGAATCGGAGTGCCTAAATACAAGAGAAATCTGGTTTTCCACATTCACGAATTTCTTGACCAGGATCTCTGTGTCTGCGAGCTTTATTCCGTTGATACTTTATTTCCCTCTCAAAGCCGCGATCATCATTTCGCTTGTCTGGGGTTTGCTGCTTTTATCGTTTTTGAGTTATTCGATCGCCAGGACCGAGGGCAGGAAGCCGCTCTGGGTGATCTTTGAGCATCTTATTATCGCTGTTGTAGTGATTTTTGCCAGCAGCATAGCTGGTAAGTGGTTTACTAAGACATTTTCGTTGTAACGGGGAAGCGATGAAAAAAATATCTTTGGCGAAGCTTAAATCCGATCAAAAAGGCAAGATCACCGAGATCCTGGGAGGCACGAATTTACAGGAGAAGCTGATGAATATGGGCGTGTATGAAGGCAAGGAAGTTACCAAAGTCAGCCATATTGGATTGCACGGCCCGGTTGTTATCAAGTCCGGCCGGAGCATCCTGGCTTTAGGTCACAGCGTGGCGGCTAAGGTGATCGTGGAGACTGAATGATAAAGAAGATCTATTTGATCGGTAACCCCAATGTAGGTAAAAGCGTGGTTTTTTCGCGCCTTACCGGGGTTCAGGTGATCTCTTCCAATTATCCCGGGACAACTGTAGAGCTATGCAAGGGATACCTGGAACTCTCCGGTGAAAAGATCGAAGTGATCGATCTGCCGGGGACGTATTCCTTGGACCCGACTTCCAGCGCGGAAGAGGTGGCTGTATCGCTGTTGAAAGAATTCCCTAAAGATGAGATAGCTGTAGTCAATGTCCTGGATTCGACTAACCTTGAAAGGAACCTGCTGTTGACATTACAGCTGATCGAGGAAGGTTATCCGACTATTGCCTGCCTGAACATGTGCGATGACGCGGTCCATAAAGGCGTGCATCTTGATCTCAAAAAGCTGGAAGATATCCTGAAGATACCGGTTATTTCAACCTGCGCGGTGACCGGCGTGGGCATAAAATTATTGATCGAGCGGATGAAAGAAGTATCGATCGTCCCGCGTAAGAAGCTTTCCCGCGAGGATCTTTGGAAAGAAATAGGCCTGATCATCGAACAGGTCCAGCGTTTAGAGCACCGCCATCATAACCTGCGCGAAATGCTGGAAGACGCCTCGGTGCGCCCGGTAACCGGGTTGTTAATGGCCGCCGGGGTTATTTACGCCTCTTTTAAGATCGTGCGTTTTATCGGCGAGACCATCATTACTAAGATAACCGATCCCATATTCCTGAATCTTTATCAGCCGGTATTGGAGAAAATAACGATCTGTTGCAAGGAAGAGGGGTTTTGGTTCCATTTGCTCATCGGCGACCTGATCAACAGCAAGATAGATTTCAAACAGTCCCTGGGCGTATTGACCACAGCCCCGTATATCGAATTCGGGATGGTCCTGCCTTACGTCATATCTTTCTATTTTATCTTAAGCCTTCTGGAAGATATCGGATACCTGCCCAGGCTGGCGATATTACTGGATAATGTCCTGCATCGCCTGGGGTTGCACGGCTACGCCATTATTCCGGTGCTTTTGGGTTTCGGCTGCAATGTCCCGGGCATATTATCCACGCGGGTGCTGGAATCAAAACGAGAGAGATTTATCGCCTCGACGATCATTTCCATCGGCGTTCCCTGCGTGCCTCTGCAGGCGATGATATTCGGATTATTAGGCGGTTTCGGCGGTCTTTATGTCGGGGGAGTTTATCTGGTGCTGTTCTCCGTGGTTATAATATTAGGGGTGATCCTGAACCGCACGATACCCGGTTACAGCCCGGAATTCCTGCTGGAGATACCCCCGTACCGGTTCCCGCCGCTGCATATGCTGGGCCAGAAATTGTATTTTCGCATCAAGGGGTTCATAATAGAGGCTGTGCCGGTCGTCCTTATCGGCGTCGCGCTTATCAATATCCTTTTATATTTTAAAGTTTTTGACCTGTTGACGGGAATATTCGCCCCGCTTATCCAGGGTGTATTCGGCCTGCCCAAAGGGGCAATTGTAGCTTTAGTGATCGGGTTTCTGAGAAAAGATGTCGCTGTGGGGATGCTAGTTCCGCTGGGGCTTACCGCGAAACAGTTGTTCATTGCCGCGACATTGCTGGCTGTGTCGTTCCCCTGCGTGGCCACGTTTATTGTTTTATGGAAGGAACTGGGTTTTAAAGACCTGGTCAAGTCCACGCTTATCATGATAACCGTGAGCATTATTGTCGGGGGAATGCTCAATTTATTTATACTGCACTAAATGGGGTCAGATTTATTTTTCTGGCTTCGCAGCGTAGAGATAAAAAATAAATCTGACCCCATTTCTTATTATGGATCTAATTGATTTCGGATTTCAAAAATCTAACCTCTTCCAGCATATGCCGCTTTTCGACGAGATCGCGTATGCCGGGCAGAATGAGGATAATGTCCGCCGGTACAAGGCTCTGCGCGAAGGGCAAAGCTGCGACCTTTTGACCTTGAATTTCATCCGCCACGATGAAAAGATGCTCTGGGAAGCGGTGGAGGATTTCATCAAGCGCAGCACGATCAGCGCCACAGCCGGGGTCCACGGGGTTTATATCTTCGATCTCCTGACCATTGACATATACCGTGAAGCCAAAACATTCAACCACGCCGAACTTGCCACCGTTATCATGAAAACCGCGGCTAAAATGGCTCCAGCCGAGCTTACCATGATCAAGTATTCCTCGGTTTACGCGTTGTTCCGGAAGACTGTTGCCGAAGACTGGGGTAAGATCTCGTTCAAGACCGCGGTGGATGTGTTCAAGGATAAACCGGATTTTCTGGATATCCTGGTCAAGCGGCTGCTGAAGAATTTTCAATTCCCGCGCGATCCGGTGATGCTTTTGCTTAACGATCTCAGCCAGAATCCCATTTTTGACGCGCAGAATAAGACCCAGCAAGCTCGTTTAAAGAAAGTTATCGCGGATCTTATACCCAATTCGATCGAATTTATTCCGGAGGTTTATATCCAGGATAAGAACGGGGCCAGGGAGCTTTTGTCCGGATACGAGCTTTAAGAGTACACCTCTCTAAAAACAAACGGAAACTTAAAGAAATGTTCGCGCCTGGTAAAGGGATAAAAAAAACAGCGGTAATCTTGGCGTTCTTATGTTTTTCTTTTGTTATCGCATGCGTTATTTCTGACGCTGTATTTTCTATGCGAGACGTTTCTAATAATTGGCATGATCTAAATACGCAGTTTGATCCCCGGATCGGCTGGAGCCCTGTTCCCAACAGGCATATACAGAATGAATGGGGGAATGTTTCGTCGAATTCTTACGGGTTCCGTTCGGAGGAGATCGATCAAAACAAGAAACAGGTCATTGTCTTGGGCGATTCGGTCGCCTGGGGCTATGGAGTGGATGATAAAGAAACAATGCCGTATCATCTGGGCCGGTTGCTGCAGCCATTCGATTACCAAGTAGATAATCTGGGAGTTTCAGGGTATGATATAGGTCAATATTTTATGTTTCTAAAATCGCACCTGGGGAAGTTCAAAAATCTGAAGTATGTTGTTTTGGTGCTGTGCGGTGAAAATGATTTTGAGGATACCATAACCAATGAAGTATATGGGAAAAGAAAACCTTTATATAGAGTTAAAGGAAAAGAACTGATCCTGATCAACTCCCCGATAAGCAGGTTTGATTTGAGGAATTTATTCAGCACATCGAGGACAATACAGAAATTAACATACAGATACGCTAAAATCGGGGGTTTTTTAGATTCCCTCACCGGTAATAAAGTGTTAGATAGGGAAGAAGGCGAAAAGGTGGTGTCTGCCCTGTTAAGAAAAATATATTATTTGCTGTCGGAAAATAACATAAGGTTGATCGTTCTTGTTTCGCCTAATATGGACGATTTCCGCGAGAAATCCCGGGACTTGATATGGTTCGATAATTTCTTCCAGACAGAGCGGAATTATTATGCCCGCGTGGATTATTATGAAACGCTCCGCAGCCGTCCCGGCGATCTAGAGCGGGTATACACGGATGACCTGCATTATTCGAACTACGGGAATAAGCTCTTGGCCGAAACTATCGCGGGATACATCAAATAAAAGGATAAAATAAAATGAAACAATGGTACGAAGCATTATTTGAAAACTACGCGCACAAATACGATAAGGAGTGCTATGTCCAAGGAACCATGGGGGAATGCGACTTTATCGAGCAGGAGGCCGGCCGCAATAAATCTTTTAAGATCATAGATATCGGTTGCGGCACCGGAAGGCATTCGATTGAACTAACGAAAAGAGGGTATAGCGTGACCGGCGTTGATTTGTCCGAGTCCCAAATTGCAATGGCGAAAGAGAAAGCAAAAGGACTTGATCTGGACATTGATTTTCAAAAACATGACGCCAGAAACCTTCCCTTTGAAGGCGAGTTCGATCTGGCGATCATGCTCTGCGAGGGCGGTTTTTCTTTAATGGAAACGGATGAGATGAATTTTGAGATATTAAAAAACGCGACAAAGGCGTTAAAAAATAAGGGCAAGTTTATATTCACGACATTGAACGGGTTATTTCCGCTTTTTCATTCCGTCAAAGAATTTTATGAGTCCGCGGCCAAGGAAGGCAATTCAGCGTGTAAGAATTGTTCTTTCGATCTAATGACGTTCCGGGACCACAACACCGTCGTGTTCGAGGACGACGCGGGGAATAAAAAAGAACTAAAATGCAATGAGCGTTATTATGTGCCGAGTGAAATAACCTGGCTTTTAAGATCTCTTGGATATGAGAAAATTGATATTTATGGGGCAAAGCTCGGGGCTTTTTCCAGGAAAGATAAACTGACGACAGATGATTTTGAGATGTTGGTCATTGCCGAAAAATAGCGCTTTAATTTAGCGTAAGCGGAAGCTAATAATTTTATATGAAAGAATATAAGAACATTTTTGAATTAGTTAAAAATTTTCAGAGTTCAGTATCTCGTAAACCAAGTTCTTTAGAGATATTGAAAATTAACCAGGGTGAGTATTATTGGATGGACGATCGTGATTCTCTACCCTTAGATTTAGAATGGGTTAATTGTGGTAGAGATTTTCCTTCGGCAAAACTGTTGCTTATGGAAAACTGTGCAGGTCTATTTCGTGGACAAACAGATGTATATTCACCATGTTATCCGAAAGCATACCGTGGTTTTTCGTTGGTGAAGCGCCCGAGGGAATTGCCAGAAGAGTTCAGAGTAAAATTTCTAGCTTCGCAGGCTAAAACACTATGGTATATTTTTTTGCTTCAAAAACATCCGGCGATCCCTTATGCAAGAACTAGGAATATTGTTATGGATCTTTTTGCTATTGCGCAACATTATGGAATGTTCACCCCATATTTAGATCTAACACAATCAATCGAAATTGCATCTTTTTTTGCTTGTTGCGAATATAGAGATAATGCTTGGCAACCAAAGTCAACAGGAAAAGGAGTTATATATTCTTTTGGTTCTATGTCAAATGCCACGGTGGTTGGTCTTGTGACTCTTCCGAGGCCGGGATTGCAGAAAGCATGGGTTGTTTTTCTTCCCTACGGCGTGGATTTTGAAAAATTGCCGCACGTAGAAAAATTCGTGTTTAATCATACGTCTGAAGGATCAAAACATTATTTTGAATTGTTTAATGCCGGGAAGGATCTTTTTCCTGAAGATCCAGCAGAAGACGTTGCCAGAGATATAATTAACAGTTATTCAATTCCAAAGGATTTTGTAGCAGAAGCATTATTAAGATTTGGTTGTATACCAGAAAATATTGAAAAGACTTTATTGATATTCAAAGATAGTTTGAATACGTATTGTAATATGATGGTTGAAAATAGTGTTCCTATAGATTTTACTGATGACCAAATTAAGAATGCCGAGATTTGTTTGACTGAGTACGCATATAAATTTAATGATTTTAAGGGTTGTGTACTTCCGGTTAGAACTTCTCGATAGTTTCAAGCGTATGAGTGTGTGTGATTTAACGGATATTTTGCAGACTGCTAAAAGTTATATAAGATATGAAAAGTAACGGACTCATAAATAAAAAGATTTTTCTCCGCACGTTCGGCTGCCAGATGAATGTGCGCGATTCGGAGGTGATCTGCGGCCTGTTGAAGGAACAGGGCTATGAGATCATCGCTGAGCCGGACCACGCGGACGCGGTTATTTTCAATACTTGTTCGGTCAGGCAGCACGCTGAGGACCGGGTCTGGTCGGAGATCGGAAACATCGCTAAAAAAGCCAAGCGCAAAGGGCAAGCCGGGGCGGGGATAGTCCCCATTATAGGCCTGGTCGGATGCATGGCCCAGAATTATAAGGAATCCGCGTTCGAGCGGTCAGAGCATGTGGATTTTGTGGTCGGGCCTTCGGATATCGCTAAAATACCGGAAATAATCGAGAGATTATTTCCGGGACAGGCCCCTGTGCGCCGCGCATCGGGTAATGACAAGGCGGGGACTGTCCCTGTATCTCACGGCCTGTATGACCGCAAGATCTGGGAGACAGAAGGACAAATCCGTCCGGAGGATATCTATCACACCGGGTTTTATGAGGATAAAGAGCACGCGTATGTGGTCATCTCCGAAGGCTGCTCGAATTACTGTTCGTATTGCATAGTCCCGTATGTCCGGGGAAAGTTGCATAACCGCGGCCATCGCGATATACTCAAAGAGATCGATCAGGCGGTGGATAAAGGCATATCCCGGATAACCCTGCTGGGCCAGAACGTCAACGCCTATAAACACGGGGATGTGGACTTTATCGGTTTGATCGATGAGGTAAACCGGATCAAGGGTTTAAAAGAATTCAGCTTTGTCACGTCGCATCCCCGGGATACGTCAGCCCGTTTATTCAAGGCGATGGCGGATTGCGATAAATTAAAAAAATACCTGCATCTGCCGGTGCAGTCAGGCTCGGATAAGCTCCTTGAGCGGATGAACCGGGGGTATACCCGTAAATTCTACCTGGAGCTGGTTGAAGATTACCGCAAGATCGTAAAAGGCGGGCTTTTAAGCACGGATATAATAGTGGGATTCAGCTCCGAGACTGAGGATGATTTTAAAGCGACGTACGGATTGATGGATGAGGTGGGGTTTGATTGCGCGTATATCTTTAAATATTCCCCGCGCCCGCAAAGCGCCGCGTTCGGCTGGGTGGATGACGTGGACAAGGCGGAAAAAGAACGCAGGCATAAGCTGATCCTGGACCTGCAGAAAAAAATATCAAAAGGAAAAAATGCGAAAAAATAAACTTATGTTTTTGTTGACGGCCGCGGTTTTATTCAGCGCAACAGCGGCGGGCGGCGTTTACGCGCTGGACCTGGAAAAAATGAAGACGTGTTTAGTTAACGCCGATTACCAGGCGGGCATAAGGGAAGGGGAACGGATATTATCCTCGACCCGTTCGAATGACCCGGATCTGGATGAGTTGTATTACCTTTTGGGCCTGAGCTACCTTAAACAGGGCAATTATCTGCGCGCCTCGGATATATTCGAGATAATCATCCGGGAATTCCGCAGCAGCCGGTTCCGGGAGGCCAGCCACATAGGCCTGGGCGACGCGTATTTCGTGAAAGGCGATTATTCAAAAGCCGAGGGGATCTACAACGGGTTGCTTTCTTCGGCAACGCGGACGAAATACAAGGCCGGGCTGTATTACCGTTTAAGCCAGACCGCAGCCAGGCTGGGTAACCGCGTACAGGAAAAGGAATATTTAGAGAAGCTCAAGTCGGAATTTCCGCACAGCCCTGAATGCCTGGGTAAAGTGGAATTGACTTCTTTGCCCAAACAATTGGAAACAGAGGTGGCCATACCCGCGGCAGGCGGTAAAGGTTTTACCTATACCGTCCAGGTCGGGGCATTCTCCACCCGGGCCAATGCTCAGCGCCTGGTCGAAACCCTTAAGCGCAAAGGTTATTCGGCTTATATCGAAGATGCTGTTTCCCGGAACAGGGACATATATAAGGTGAAGGTCGGCAAATTAGCCAGCCGCCAGGAAGCCCGGGACCTGGAAAAGAAGCTTATTCTTGAAGGTTACCCTACTAAGATATATCCTTGATCTTATGCGGACTAAACTGATATTTCTTGTCGGGCCGACTGCCGTGGGTAAGACCAACCTGTCGGTATCGCTGGCGAAAAAGATCAACGCCGAGATAATTTCCTGCGATTCCATGCAGGTGTATAAGGGGATGGATATCCTCACATCCAAACCGCCTGCCGGCCTAAGAAAAAAAACACCTCACCATTTGATCGATGTTATCAAGCCCTCAAACGAATACAATGTTTCCAAGTACCGCGGCCAGGCAATAAAAAAGATCAGCGAGATCGTAAAGAGAGGGAAAACGCCTTTTTTTGTGGGCGGAAGCGGCTTATATATGTCGGTAGTGGTTGACGGCATATTCGAGGTCAAGACAGAAGACCCGGTTTTACGCAAAAGATTGTATAAGCAGGCGAAGGAATATGGAAGCCAGAAGCTTCATGCTGACCTTGCAAGGGTTGATCCGCAGGCCGCAGGTAAGATCCATCCTAACGACGCTAAAAGGATCATCCGGGCTTTAGAGGTCTTTAAAGTCAGCGGCAAGCCTATATCCCAGATGCAAAGCGCGCGAAAAGGTTTAGGCGATGAATACGATATCCGGATCTTTTGCCTGGATATGCCCCGTGAGGAATTAGACAAGCGCATTGACCTGCGGGTTGATCAGATGTTCAGGCAAGGGCTGGTCAAGGAAGTGAAGGAACTGTTAAAGGCGCGATTGAGCAAGACCGCGGCAATGGCTATCGGCATAAAGGAAGTTAAGGGCTATTTGAACGGTGAGTACGGCCTGCAGGAAGCCAAAATAATGATGAAGAAAAATACCAGGAAATACGCCCGCAGGCAGATGACCTGGTTCAGGAAGGATAAACGGATAGTCTGGTTCACCAACGCGCAAACGCTTATGAGATCGATCGCGCAGCCGGGTAAAAACTGATCCGCTAAATGCGGCCCGGTAAACCTTGAAAGAGTCGTATATGGAAAAAGCTTTATTAGTCAGCGTAAAATTATATTCGGAAAAGGATGACTGGCCGATCGAGGACCTGGCTGCGGAGCTGGAGGAGCTTACCGGCTCTACAGGCGTGCAGATAACTGAGAATATTACCTGTCTGATCGACCGGCCCAGCGCCAATCTTTTTATCGGCAGCGGAAAAGCTGAGGAGATCTCGTTGATCGCCCAGGAAACAGGGGCAGATACCGTGATCTTCAGCCACGACCTTTCCGGGACCCAGCAGAGGAACCTGGAAGAGGTAATAGGCAAAAAGACCATTGACCGCACTCAGCTTATCCTGGATATTTTCGCCCATCACGCTAAAAGCCCGGAAGGCAAGACTCAGGTGGAATTGGCCCAGCTGCAGTATTTGATGCCCAGGCTGGTAGGTAAAGGCTTGATCCTTTCCCGGCAGGGCGGCGGCATCGGCACCAGCGGTCCGGGAGAAACAAAACTGGAAATTGACCGGCGCAGGATACGCGCCAGGATCGAAAAGCTCAAGGATGATCTGAAGCATCTTAGTTTGCACCGTCAAAATTTGCGTAAACGCAGGCAGGAAAACCAGGTCCCCACGGTAGCGCTGGTCGGTTATACCAATGCCGGTAAATCCACTCTTCTGAACACGCTTACTTCAGCGGGACAATTGGTCCAGGACAAATTATTCACTACCCTTGATCCGTTATCCAAAAGCCTGAAACTGGCCAGCGGCGAACATGTCATCATATCCGACACCGTGGGTTTCCTGCACGATCTCCCGCACCATCTGATCGAGGCGTTCCAGGCCACGCTGGAAGAGGTGATGGAGGCAGACCTGCTGATCCATGTCCTGGACGTCAGCCATCCCAAGGTGTACGAGCGCGCCAAGGCGGTCAGCGATGTCCTGATACATATGTCTGCGGACAATAAACCGATGATCGCCGCCTTGAATAAGATCGATCAGCTCGAGGATAAGACCTGGCTCAGCCAGTTAGAAGATAATTTCACGAATTCAGTCCCTATCAGCGCCAAATCCGGAAAGAATATCGATTTACTTCTGGCTAAGATCTCCGAGGCCTTCGGCAGCCGGATGGAATCTTTGACTATAAAGATCCCGCATAGCAGGATGGACCTGGTGAATTTGTTTTATAAACAAGGCAAGGTGGAAAAAATCCAATACCAGCAAAAAGGGATCAAGATCAAGCTTAGCCTGCCCAAGGTATTAATGCAAAAATTAGCCCAGGAAAAGGATATAGAGATTATTTAGGGACGGTTCTCAATTGCGGTTAAAACTGTCCCCAGCGCCCTGATTGGGACACTTCTAACCGGGTTACAGAACCGTCCCCACTGTGAGAATATCTAACAAATTCTGTTAATTTAACTTGACAAAATAATCATCTTGTGTTATATTCTACCTGTAGATAGAATAAGGGAGAAGAGGGATGCCGAATTTTGATATTTACATCAGTCCTGATGAGCCGGTTTACGTGATCAGCGTAGTCAGTAAACTGGTGGATTTGCCTGTATGGACTTTGCGGCAGTTGGATAAAGCCGGGGTGGTTTGCCCCAGGCGCATCGGCCGCAAGAGCAGGCTTTATTCCCTGAAGGATATGAAAAGGCTGGAATACGTGCATTACCTCATGGAAGAAAAGCAGGTGAATATTCGCGGGATCAAGATAATCCTGGAGATCGAAAAAAAGGATTAAAATTTTTTTGACTTTTTGTTAGCACTCTTCAGTCCTAAGTGCTAATAATGCTGCAGAAGGAGGTGAGTTCCAAGATGTAACGCTTTACGTTGCTAGGGCATTTGGTTATTGACACTAAGAAGTATTGTGCTAAAATGACAGGATTATGGTAAGGACAGTGGATCACACAAACAGGAAAAACAAGGTTTTGGCGGCTACGGTATGCTCTTATATTTCCAGCGGCCAGCCGGTAAGTTCCCAGGAACTGGTTAAGGCCTTTGGTTTAAGTTCAGCGTCTATAAGGCTTATCCTGGCTGAATTGGAAGATGAGGGTTATCTTTTTCACCCTTATACTTCATCCGGCAAGGTGCCTACGGATAAAGGCTACCGCTATTATGTGGATTTTCTGATGGCCCAGAACCAGCTCCCGGACGCGCAGAAGAACGGTATTCTCAGCGAATACCGCAGCCAGCACGGTTCTCTGGAGAATGTCCTGGAAAAGACCTCTGAGATAATCGCTTCGCTTACCCATTATACGGCTATTGTTTCTTTTTCAGACTGGGAAGACAAGATCTTTTACAAGGGGCTAAGCAATATATTCCAGCATCAGGAATTCCACGATTTAGAAAAACTGGCGGTCCTGGTCAGGCTCCTGGAGGAGAAGAAGCAGCTCCTGGATATACTGAACAAAGAGGGGAATAAGCCGCTGCAGGTATATATAGGAACGGAAATGGCCTGCCCTTTTATCGGCGATTCCTGCTCAATGGTGGTCTCGACTTACCATAAAGGCAAAAAGCAGAACGGCCGGATCGCGGTTTTAGGCCCGCGCCGCATGAGTTACGAACAGGCTGTATCTACCCTGGAATTTGTTTCAGATACGCTGAACAATATTCTGGAGGAGTTTTAAGCTGATGGAAAACAAGAAGAACAACGAACAACATAAGAAAAATAACGCTGATCCGGAAACCTGCGAATGCGCTGAAAAGACCATTGAGGTCAATGAAGCTGAATTCAACCGGTTGAAGGAAGAGGCGGCAAAGGCCAAAGAGAACTGGGATAAATTCCTGAGGCTGCAGGCGGATTTCGAGAATACCCGCAAACGCTGGGAGCGCGACCGTTCGGAGTTGCTGCGTTACGCCAATGACGACCTGCTCTGCAGTTTGCTGAATATTACCGACGACCTGGAGCGCAGCCTGGAGCTTTCCCAGGGCAAGCACGAGGATTTCACCGCTTTTATGAAAGGGGTGGAGATGATCCTCGCCCATATCCATGACCTGATGAAGAAGAACGGCGTTTCGCCTATCGACGCATCCGGCAAGATCTTTGACCCGAATTTTCACGAGGCGTTGATGCAGGTGGAAAACGCCGACTGGCCGGAAAATACAGTGGTTGAAGAGCTGCAAAGAGGGTATTTGTTGAACGGTAAGGTGCTCAGGACCGCGAAAGTAAAAGTTTCCAAGAAACCCGCGGACAAAGAAAAAGAAGAAGATAAAAAATAAACTATATTTGGCTCACCGCCCTGCTGTGCAGGGTTAAGGAGCCAGATTTTCTCCGCCAAGGCGGAACAAAGGTGAGGTGCAGAATGGCAAAAGTAATCGGGATCGACTTAGGAACATCGAATTCAGCGGCATCAGTGATGGAAGCCGGAAGGCCGGTGATCATACCTTCAGCTGAAGGGGCCGGAGTGGCTTCAGGTAAAGCATTCCCTTCATATGTGGCTTTTACTAAAGACAACCAGCGTCTGGTGGGTGAGCCCGCGCGCAGGCAGGCTGCCATAAACGCGGAAGGGACTATTTACGCCGCCAAGAGAAAAATGGGCCAGGACTATAAGTTCAAGGTCTTCGGCAAGGAATATACCCCGCAGCAGATCTCCGCTTTTATCCTGCAAAAGATAAAAGAGGACGCTGAGGCGTATTTGGGCGACAAGGTGAACGAGGCGGTAATTACCTGCCCCGCGTATTTCGACGATAACCAGCGCCAGGCGACAAAAGACGCCGGCGAGATCGCCGGGTTAAAGGTGCTCAGGATCGTTAACGAGCCTACAGCGGCCTGTCTGGCTTATGGTTTGGAAAAATCCCAGAAAGAGCAGCGGATCATGGTATTTGACCTGGGCGGCGGCACGTTGGACGTCACGGTCATGGAAATGGCTCAGGGGGTTTTTGAGGTCAAATCCACTCACGGCGACACTCAGTTGGGCGGCACGGATATGGATAATGTGCTGATCGAGTATATCGCCAGCCAGTTCAATAAAGAAACCGGGATCAATCTGCGCAACGACAAAATGGCGATGATGCGTTTAAAGGAAGGCGCGGAAAAGGCGAAGATCGAATTGTCATCCAGCCTGAACACGGATATCAACCTTCCGTTCATCACCGCCGACGCCTCCGGGCCGAAGCATTTGACCATGGCCATTAACAGGGCTAAACTTGATGAGCTGGTAACTCCGATAATCGACCGCTGCCGCAAACCTATGGAAGAGGCGATCAAGGACGCCAAGCTTACGCCGAATGAGGTGGATAAGGTCATCCTGGTCGGCGGGCCGACCCGTATGCCTATCGTCCAGAAGTTCGTCGAGGATTACGTGGGCAAAAAGATCGAACGCGGCATCGACCCGATGGAATGCGTGGCTATGGGCGCGGCTGTCCAGGCCTCGATCATCACCGGAGAGACTAAGGACGTCCTTCTTCTGGACGTTACCCCGTTATCCCTGGGCATCGAGACCATGGGCGGGGTTAATACCAAATTGATCGAACGCAATACCACTATACCGACCAAGAAGAGCCAGATATTTTCCACAGCGGCTGACAACCAGACCGCGGTAACTATCCGGGTCATCCAGGGCGAACGCCCGATGGTTGACGCCGAAGGCAACGTGGAATTAGGCAGGTTCGACCTGGTAGGAATTCCAGCGGCTGCGCGCGGCATACCGCAGATCGAAGTCGGCTTTGATATCGACGCCAACGGTATTGTGCATGTGTCCGCCAAGGACCTGGGCACGGGCAAGGAGCAGTCTATCCGGATCACCGCGCCTAAGAAATTGTCCAAGGAAGAGATAGAGAAGATGGTCAAAGAGGCGGAGAAATTCGCCGCTGAGGATACTAAGCGCAAGGAAGAGGTGGAAGTCATCAATCAGGCCGACAATCTCGCGTATGCTACGGAAAAATCGCTCAAGGACTACGGCGATAAGGTCAACTCCGCCGAAAGAGGCGAGATCGAAGCTAAACTCAATGATCTGAAGACCGCGATCAAGGACAAGAACGTCGACCGGATCAAGAAGAACATGGAGGAATTGACCAAGGTTTCGCATAAACTGGCTGAGGAGATATACAAGCAGGCTGCCGCAAAACAACAGCAGCAGGCAGGCGGACAAGCGGGCCCCGCCCAGGGTCAGCCGGAAGCCGGCCAGCCGGGCGATGAGCCGAAACAGGAAAACAAGGCGAAAGATGAGGAGATCATCGACGCTGATTTTAAGGAAGAGAAATAACGACATAGGTGTAGGTGTAGGTACAGGTATAGGTATAGAAAAGCTTTTTAAAACGCAGTTCTTTACCTATACCTTTACCTCTGCCTATGTGGTTTCTTAATATCAGGAAAAAATGGCCGCTAAACGAGATTACTACGAAGTGTTGGGGGTTAGCAAAACCGCCCAGCTCGATGAGATAAAGAAGACTTACCGCCAGCTGGCGATGAAATTCCACCCTGACCGGGTCCCCGCCGAACAGAAAAAAGCCGCGGAAGAGAAGTTTAAGGATATATCCGAGGCTTACGCGGTCCTTTCGGATGCCCAAAAACGCGCTCTTTACGATCAATACGGGCACGCGGGCATTGACCAGAAATATGCCCAGGAGGATATTTTTAAGGGTGCTGATTTTAGTTCTATATTCGGCGGTTCAGGCGGCGCGGGGGCAGGTATTTTTGAGGATATCTTCAGCGACCTGGGTTTTGATATTTTTGGCGGAGGCGGCAGGCAGCACTCCGGCGCAGGACGCGGCCGCAGCCGGGGGCGCGACCTGGAAATAACCGTTGAGATCACCCTGGAAGAAGCCGCCAGCGGCGTGGAAAAGCATATAACCGTGCCGCGTTATGAGCTTTGCGGCGTTTGCTCGGGCAGCGGCGCGAAACCCGGGACAAAAAAAACGGTTTGTTCGCAGTGCCGGGGATCAGGGCAGGTAGTGGTATCCAGCGGTTTCTTTCAGATGGCTCAGACCTGCCCGCGCTGCCGCGGCGAGGGTTCGATCATCCAATCCCCTTGTCCGCAGTGCCACGGCGAAGGCCGTCAAAAGGTCTCCCGGAATATCAAGGTAAAGATCCCTGCCGGCGTGGATACCGGCTCGAATTTGCGGGTGCGCGGGGAAGGCGAGGCAGGATCATCGTCACGCGGCGACCTGTATGTGGTCATTGAAGTCCATCATCATCCGGTATTCGAAAGGCATAACAACGATATACTTACCGAGATCAGGATCAGCCTGAGCAAGGCTATATTAGGCGGGGATGTTATAGTTCCCACGCTCACCGGCAAAGCGGATATGAAAATACCCGCGGGCACGCAGAGCGGCAAGATCTTCCGGCTGAAGGAAAAAGGCATACCTGATGTGCATGGCAGGGATATCGGGGACGAACTGGTCCGGGTCATTGTGGATATCCCGGTCAGCTTGACCTCCGATCAGAGGAGAGCGATCGAGGAATTCGCCCGGCTTTCCGGGGAACCCGTTGGTAAAGACGGTTTTGGCGACAGGGTAAGAAAGACATTTAGGTAATTGACACCCGGCGTAATCGGAATATACGCCGGTGTTGTATCTCTATACAAGGAGTGATTGATAGATATGCCTACGTACGATTATGAATGCGCGAAATGCGGGGTATTCGAAGTTTTTCAGAAAATGACCGATAAAGTGTTCAAGCAGTGCCCTAAGTGCAAAGGCAAGGTAAAAAGGCTCATCGGTTCAGGCTCAGGGATAATCTTCAAGGGTTCGGGTTTTTACGCCACGGACTACAAGAAATCCTCTGCGGCTGCTTCTACTGCCAAACCCAGCCAGGAAAATGTTTGCCCTAAGATCAAAGAAGGGTGTAATGGCTGTAAGCATAAAGAATAACCCGGGGCTGAAGTTTGCCTGGTTGTGGCTGCCGGTCGCGGCCTGCATGTATATTATTTTCTATGCTTCATCACTGCCCGGCAAAGACGTCCCGCAGTTATTTCACTTTCAAGATATACTGTTTCATGGTATTATATATGGAAATTTAGCTTTGCTTTTCATGCGGGCGGTAAAAAATACCTGCCCGAGGGTTGTTTTCGCCAGGATGCTTCTGGTTACGCTTATATTTTCCGGGCTTTACGCTGTGAGCGATGAACTGCACCAGCTGTTCGTGCCGGGAAGGGAATGTTCGATATTCGATTTATTAATTGATCTCGCGGGCGCATTTTCCGGCAGCTTAATTGGAGGCAAGATTCTCTGATGACTAAGATAATACCGTTCAAGGCAGTGGTTTATAACCAGGATAAAGTAAAAGACCCGGCGGAGGTAGTCTGCCCGCCGTATGATATAATCCCCGCTCAAAAACAGAAAGCCCTTCATGAGCGCAGCCCTTATAATCTTATCCACCTGGAACTGGCTATGGACCAGCCCGGCGGCGATAAGTACGCGGATGCCGGCAGCCTTTTCCGGGAATGGTTAAAGAAGGATGTCCTGGTTGCCGATAAGAAACCCGCGTTGTATCTTTACAGCCAGCAGTATTCGATCAAAGGCGAGACCAAGACCCGCCTGGGTTTTCTGGCCTTGCTTAATCTCGAAGACGGTAAATCCCCGGTTTTCAAGCACGAGCATACTCATCTGGAGCCCAAAGAGGACCGTTTACGGCTGATCCGCCAGGTCAAAGCTAACCTCAGCCCGATATTCGTGGTCATCGCCGATAAAAAACGGGTCATCCAGCAAAGCCTCAAGCCTTTTACCCTGAACAGCAAGCCTTTTATAGATATTACCGATGATGAAAAGACCAATCATAAGCTCTGGCGGGTCGACGAACCGGCGTTGTTGGAAAAGATCCAATCCAAACTTACGGATGAGAATCTTTTTATCGCCGACGGCCACCACCGCTACGAGGTCGCCTGCGCTTACCGCGATGAGATGCGCAAGAAAAACCCCGGGTTCACCGGAGAAGAGGGCTTCAATTACCTTCTGGCGTATTTTACCAATATGGATTCCCTGGGATTGACGGTCCTGCCGATCCATCGTCTGGTAAAGCTTCCGGCTAAGCCCGACATGCCTAAATTGATCGCCAAACTTAACGAATATTTCCACGCCGAAGAAATAAAAGACAAGACGAAGTTCTTTTTCATGCTGGAAAAAGCCGGCCAGGCCGAGCATGCCATCGGGATCTATAACGGCGCCAATTACTGGCTTTTGCGCCTGAAGAACATCCGGGTCCTGGATAAGATGATCGCCGATAAACCGGCGCAGTACCGCTGCCTGGACGTGGCGATATTGAACGCGCTTATACTGGAAAACGCCATGAAACTGGACCTGGACGATAAATCCGTGATATCCTTCAGCGCCAATACCGATGAATTGATCAACCAGGTGAATAACGACAATTCCTGCGTTGCCTTCCTGCTTAACCCGACCAAGATAGAGCAGATAGTTTCCGTGGCCCTTAACGGCGAGAGGATGCCTCCGAAGTCCACGTATTTTTATCCCAAGGTCCTTTCGGGCCTGGTGGTTAATCAACACTAAGGATAAGCATGGCATTATTCGGCAAACCTAAATATACGATAGTCCGGGTCAAGAAAAAGGATATTCCTGACGGCCTGTGGAATAAATGCGCCGGATGCGGGGAGACCCTGTATACCAAGACCCTGGAAGAGAATTTCAACGTTTGCACGAAGTGCAACTACCATTTCCCCATAAGCGCCAGGTCCAGGATAAAAATGCTTTTTGACGCTGATTCCTTCCTGGAGTACGACGTGAATATGGAATCCGCCGACCCCCTGGATTTTAAGGGCCTCAAGACTTACAAGGATAAACTCGCTTCCGATCAGGCGGCTACCGGTTTGAAGGATGCGGTGATCACCGGCGAAGGGTTTATAGACGGTAAAAAGACCATTGTCGCGGTAACCGACTCGAATTTCATAATGGGCTCCATGGGTTCGGTGGTCGGGGAGAAGATCTCCCGGGCTGTCGAGGCTGCGACCAAGAATAAGTGGCCGATCATTATTATTTCAGGCTCAGGCGGCGGGGCCAGGATGTATGAAGGGATGTACAGCCTGATGCAGATGGCCAAAACCTGCGCCGCGCTCCAGTATCACCATAAACAGAACCTGCCGTTCATATCCATACTTACCGATCCCACGATGGGCGGGGTCATGGCTTCTTTCGCGGGCATCGGCGATATCACCATAGCCGAGCCCAAGGCGTTGATCGGGTTTGCCGGGCCGAGGGTCATCGAGCAGACCATCCGCCAGAAACTGCCGGTAGGGTTCCAGCGCTCGGAATTTTTGATGGATCACGGTTTTGTGGACATGATCGTCGACCGTAAGGACCTGAAAGCAACATTGAGCCTATTGCTTGACTATTTATCCTGAGTATGTTAGCGTTTCAAAGCCGGGTTTTGGAACGCCATGGAATGCATAAGTTAAAGACCCGGAACTAAAGATCGGAATTATTAAATGGCGCAGGTCAGTCTTAAAGATGTTACCAAGGTTTTTTCCAATAACACTAAAGTAGTAGACAAGGTCAACCTGGGGATCGAGAATAAGGAATTCATGGTCCTGGTCGGACCGTCGGGCTCCGGTAAATCCACGACCCTGAGGATGATCGCAGGCCTCGAGGAATCCACTGAAGGCGATATCTTTATCGGCAATAAACGGGTCAATGACGTTCCCGCGAAAGACCGCGACATCGCCATGGTTTTTCAGAATTACGCGCTTTACCCGCATATGTCGGTTTTTGAGAATATGGCCTTCGGCCTTAAGCTGAAGAAATATCCCATGAGCGAGATCACCCAGCGGGTCCATGACGCGGCCGATATATTGGGGATAAGGCATCTTTTGGAGCGCAAGCCGCGCGAGCTTTCCGGCGGCGAGAGACAGAGGGTGGCTGTGGGCCGGGCGATCGTGCGCAAGCCGATGGTTTTTCTTTTTGACGAGCCTTTGAGCAACCTGGACGCCAAGATGCGCGTGCAGATGCGCACTGAAATACATAAACTGCATACCCGTTTGCAGACCACCATCATTTACGTTACCCACGACCAGGTCGAAGCCATGACCATGGGCGACCGGGTCACCGTAATGAAAGACGGGGTGATCCAACAGGTAGCCGACCCGATCACTATTTATGATCATCCGAAGAATAAATTCGTCGCCGGATTTATCGGCTCTCCGCCTATGAATTTTATGAACGGCCAGATAATCAAAAAGAACAACCGCGTCTATTTCTCCGAAGGCAAGATCCAGGTCAAGCTGGTGGATGAGATGGTCAACAAGCTTTCGCCGTATATCGGCAAGGACATAGTCTTCGGTATCCGTTCGGAAGATATCTACGATAAGTTGTTCGTCTCCGAGGCGCCTCCGGAAAACGTGGTCCGGGTCAGCTGCGAGGTGGTCGAGCCCATGGGCTCCGAGGTTTACCTTTACCTGAACACCGGCAAACATACCTTTATCGCCAGGGTAGGAGCGCACAATCGGCCCAAGGTGAACGCGGATATCGATATGGTCTTCGATATGAGCAAGGCGCATTTCTTCGATAAGGAAACCGAAGAGACGATAGTTTAAAAACGAACTACAACGGCGAAAAAGGGGACGTTTCTGTTTTTACCCAATTTTCGCCGCGACTAAAAACCTTTAAAAAACAGAAACGTCCCCTTTTTTCAACAGCCGTAAAATTATGACCAAGAAAGTATGGGCCCGGATACCGGCCCTGTTTACTTTCCTCAAGAAAAAACTCCGCCGCAAAACGGTTTACGTTTTAATATCCATTGCTTCTTACCTGGTGATCCCTGTATATTCCGCTCTTATCTTTAACCCGCATCCGTTCCTGTTGCTATTCGCTTTTTACCTCCTCAACGCGGTTGTCTGCGCGTATCTACTGCACAAGAACAGCGTGAAGGGCGCTTTTATCCAGTACCGCCGCCAGACTGCCCAGGAACAGATCAATCTCCAGAGTTACGAAAATTCCCGTGAACTGCAGAGCCAGGTGGCCTTGCGCGAAAAGATCCGCCGTTATTCCAACCTGAAAAAAGTCATCGAAGAGATAAATACCAGCCTGACCATGGAATCCATAGCCGAGCGCTTGAGCGAAAGCGCTTTTTCTTATGTTGGCCGCAGCCGGGGCAACTGCGTCTTATACGTCGTCGATAAACAGAGCCATTACCTCAGCCTTTTTAAGACGAAAAAGGAAGATAAACGGATGATCATCAAGACCAAGCAGGGCGATATATTCGACCACTGGGTCCTGCGGCATACCAGCCCACTTTTTATCGAGGATATAAACCAGGATTTCCGTTTTGACCTGAACAAGTTCAAGAAAGAGAACGACCGCCCGGTCGGCTCCCTGATCAGCGCGCCTTTGGTCAGCGGGAATAAATTCCTGGGTCTATTGCGCCTGGATTACCCTAAGCCGAAATTTTATTCACAGGACGACCTGCGTTTCCTGGTGAGCGTCTGTGACCTGGGGGCTTTGGCGCTGGAGAACGGCGAACTCTATCAGAGGACCGAAGACCTGGCCATACATGACGGCCTTACCGGGGTTTTCACCAAAGGCCATTTTATGGAGTTATTGAAGGTCGAGTGCAAGCGGAGTATCCGCCATGACCGTCCGTTCTCATTATTGATGCTCGATATCGACCATTTCAAGGATTACAACGATAAATTCGGCCACGCCGCCGGGGATATCGTGTTGACCAATATTTGCAAGGTGGTCACGAACCAGATGCGGGAGCGCGGGGTGGTGGTCAGCCGGTTTGGGGGCGAGGAATTCTGTGTGGTCCTGCCCGGATGTTCCAAGGAACAGGCTCTGCAGGCGGCAGAGGCCTTGCGCCAGGCAGTAGAAACCGCCAGGATAACTTTGCGCCGGCAGGAGACGAATGTCACGGTATCCATCGGGGTCGCCACTTTTATAGAGGAGACTTCTGATGAAATAGAATTGATCATGAAGGCGGACAAGGCGATGTACGAGGCCAAGCAAAAGGGCAGGAACCAGGTCAGGTAAAGCTTATGATAAGCGTAATTATACTCGCGGCATTGACGGTGTTCTTATATTTTTTCCTTAAGCGGGTTTTGAAGAATAATCTGCGCCGGGATATGCTGGATTATGAGAAGATCAATAATGAAAGCGCCCAGCTGCGCGCGGATTACTCGCTCCTTCAGGCGGATAATTCCCGCCTGAAACAGGCGCTGGATGAGACCCTGGCTTTATATGAGATCACCAAGGATATCTGCAAGACCCTGGAGACCGGCACTGTTTTCAGCGCTTTTACCGAAAAGGTGAAAAAATACCTGGGGTTCGAGGATTGCAAATTCATCCAGAGCGAAACCGAGCTTTCCGGTTATTCGGATTACAATGTGCTCCCGCTGAATATCGCGGCAAAAACAATAGGCTATCTTTTGACCAAGGGTATAAAAGAAAGGGAACGGGAGAAATTCAATATCCTGGCACAGCAGTTCATACTGGGGATCAAGCGGGCTATCCTTTACCAGAAGGTCCAGGAGATGGCCACTCTGGACAGCCTGACCGGGCTTTTCACCCGCAGGTACTGGTTCGAGCGCAGCAGTGAAGAGATCGAGCGTTCTCAGAAATTCAACTACCCGATGTGCTGCCTGATGCTGGATATCGATCATTTCAAGGATTTCAACGATAAATACGGCCACCTTGTGGGCGACGCTATATTGCTGGCGGTTTCCAGAACTATACGGGAGAATATCCGTCAGATCGACCTGGTCGGCAGGTACGGCGGGGAAGAATTCACGGTCATCCTGCCGGAAACCGATATCGACGGCGCCAAATACGTGGCCGAGCGTATCCGCAAAACCCTGGAGGAGTCGCTGGTAAAGGCTTATGATGAAAGCCTGAAAGTGACCATCAGCATCGGGGTCGCTATATTCCCGAAGGACGCCGAGAACCTCAACACCCTGATCGACAGGGCTGACCTGGCTTTGTACCTGGCAAAGAAATCCGGCCGGAATATGGTCTGTGTGTATAACGCCAAAGGGTAATGATAATGTCGCGCAGATTAATACTTGCAAATTAAGCCCAGGCAATATAAAATGATTGGGTAATTCTAAATCTATACCTTTACCTCTACCTCGATCGTGATTTTTTAAACGTAATACTATGTCAAAAAAATATATAATAGGGATCGACCTGGGCGGGACTAATCTGAAGATCGCTTTAGTCGGCCCGGATCTCAAGATAAAAGCCCGTCTGGTTTTAAGCACCGCGGATTTTCATGAAAAATCCGGCCTTATTCAGGCGATAGTCTTCGCGGTTATCCGCATCCTCGCCGTTAACCAATGTTCCAAGTCTCAGGTCCTGGGAGTGGGCTTAGGCCTGCCTGGGCCGATAGACACGGATAAAGGACTGGTGCATTTTTTCCCCAATATTCCGGGATGGAGAGAGGTCTACCTCAAGAAGCTCCTCGAGCAGAAGATCAAATTGCCTGTTTTTATCGACAATGACGCTAACCTTATGGCTTTGGCCGAATCGCGGCTGGGCGCTGCCAAAGGGATGCGCAACGCGGTCTGTCTTACTTTGGGAACCGGGGTAGGTGGAGGGATCATTATCGACAATAAGCTTTATCGCGGATCTACATATGCCGCAGGGGAGATCGGGCATATGCCGGTCAATGAAAAAGGCCCGGATTGCAATTGCTCGGGGTTTGCCTGCCTTGAGGCTTATATCGGGAACAAAAGATTATTGAAAGAGGCGAAAGGTATGTTTGACCGTCATATCTCGCTGGAGGAATTAAGCGGGTTGGCCGCCAAAAAGAATAAAAAAGCGGTAATGATCTGGGAGCGCATGGCTGAGCGCCTGGGCGTGGTCTTGTCCGGGATCGTCAACCTGCTTAACCCGGATGTGATAGTCATTGGCGGAGGCGTGGCTAACGCCGGCAGGATAATCTTCGACCAGGTCAAAGAGACGGTCCTTTCCCGGGCAATGGTGGTCCAGGCAAAACATGTGCGTATAGTAAAAGCGAAATTAGGCTCGGATGCCGGAATGATCGGCGCCGCGCTCCTGGTCAAAGAATCCCACCTGTAGACGTTGTACGTAACTCCCTACAGGATATAGTGTTGCAAATAAATGTTTTATGCGGTAATTCGAAGGATAAGAAAATTAAGCAATATAAGGTTATAGTTTAAAGGAGCGGAAATGAAGATCTTCATCGATACGGCTAATGTGGCGCAGATAAAAGAAGCGGCGAGCCTGGGAGTGATCGACGGGGTAACTACCAATCCCAGCCTGATCGCCAAAGAGAACCGTCCGGCGCAGGATATCCTCAAGGAGATCTGCGCAGTGGTTAAAGGCCCGGTGAGCGCTGAGGTTATCAGCCTGGAAGCGAACGGGATGGTCGCTGAGGCGATCGAGCTGGCCAAGATCGCCGATAATATCGTTATCAAAATACCCTTGATCAAAGAAGGCTTGAAAGCGGTCAAGATATTATCCGAGCGCAAGATCAAAACCAACGTGACTTTGTGCTTCTCCGCATCCCAGGCGCTTTTAGCGGCTAAGGCCGGCGCGACTTACATCTCGCCGTTCATCGGCAGGCTGGATGATATCAGCCAGATCGGGATGGAGTTGATCGCGGATATAAAACAGATATACAGCAACTATGGTTTCGCTACCCAGATCATCGTCGCCTCTGTGCGTAACCCTGTGCACGTGGTGGATTCGGCGAAGATCGGCGCGGATATAGCGACTATTCCTTTTTCAGTGATCGAACAGTTGATCAAACACCCGCTGACCGATATCGGCGTGCAGAAGTTCCTTGAGGATTACAAAAAAATACCTAAAAAATGACCCGATCTATTTCTGTTGATCCGAGGATAGGCTTTATACTTTTGCTGGCAGCCTGCGTTACGGCATTCGCGGCAGGGCCGGCATTTGCCCAGCTTGCGGATTGGCAGGATAATCCTGTAGAGCAGCCGATCACGGTCAACGGCGATACTGTGGAATATTCCCCGGAGAACAAAGTGGTTACCGCCACGGGCAATGTCCGGGTGGAATACAAGCAGACCAAATTAAGCTGCGATAAGCTGACCGTTAATACCCAGACCAAGGACGCGGTCGCCGAAGGCCATGTGCGCATCGACGACAAAATGGGGCTGATGGTCGGCGAAAAGATCATTTACAACTTCAATACTAAAGTGGGCACGGTCATAGAAGGGGCGTTCATGTCCGATCCGTATTACGGCAAAGGCAAAAAGCTGGAGCGGATCAGCGAGAACGAGTTTGTCGCGCTTAACGGGTACGCATCATCCTGCAACTTCGACAATCCGCAATACCGGATAAAAGCCAAACAGGTTAAAGTTTACCCTAAAGACAAGATAAAGACCAAATCCGACACGGTTTATATCGGGGGCATGCCTGTGGCCTGGCTGCCTTTTTATAACCAGAGCCTTAAAGACAGAGCGATGACAGTGCAGCTGACCCCGGGGTACCGAAAGAAATGGGGGGCGTATCTTTTATCCTCTACCCGATGGCGTTTAACGGATGATCTTACCTTCCGGACATATCTGGATTACCGCAACCGTCTGGGCTGGGGCGAGGGGTTCGGCGCCAATTATAAAACCGATAATTTCGGTACCGGCGACCTTAAATTTTATTACACCAATGAAACCGACACGGAACAGCCGCAAGGCCAGCCTGATCAGTTCGAGAGATATATGACCCGCTGGCGACACAAGTGGAATATCGACGACCGCACCAATATATATAACGAGTATTATTTTATCCGGGACCCCAAGCACGATCTTCTCGACCCGAAAGGCCAAAATCCGCCGGAAAACAGTTTCCTGAAAGATTATTTCTACCGGGAGTATGACGAGGACCTTCAACCTTTATCTTACTCAACCTTCCATCATTCTTTTAATTATTCCAGCTTTGACCTGTTGCTCCAGAAACGGACCAACCGCTGGTACGATCAGGTGGAGAAGCTGCCGGAAGCGAAATTTTCCATGGCCAGTAAACAAATAGGAGAGAGCCCGTTTTATTTCGATGATTCCAGCTCGGCGGGTAATTATAATAAAAAATCCGCTGTTCCCGCGGATTCTTCTACCGATGTCAATATGCTCCGTTTCGATACTACCAATAAAATAATCATGCCCATGCGTCTGGCATTTATCAACGCCTCGCCTTTTGTGGGCTTGCGCAATACGGTTTACGACAAGGATGTCAACAACGGGGCTATGGCGGATTCCCCGCGGACCATGTTCATGACCGGGGTTGACATGAGCACCAAGTTCTATCGTCTGTTCGATGTGAATTCGAATTTCCTGGGTATGGATATTAACGGGTTGCGGCATATCATTACCCCTAGCGTGGGCTACGCCTATAACCACCGGCCGACCATCGCCGCCTCAAAATTAAAGCAGATCGATTCAGTGGATGCCTTGGACGGGAGTAATTCCGCGACCCTGTCCCTGGATAATAAATTCCAGACCAAGCGCGACGGAAAAAGTGTGGACTTCGCGGATTTCAAGATCGACAGCCTTTATACTTACAAACCCCATGATCAAAGCGGAAGCAGTTACGGCGATACGATATTCAATCTGGAGATACGGCCTTATTCCTGGGTTACTTTTGATTCCGACGCCACCTATACCCATACCGGAGCCAGGGATTCTGATAACTATAATCGTTTTTCCAACGCCAACTATGACTGGACTTTCAATATAGCTCCGGAGCGGACAGTCAGCCTCGGCCAGCGCTATCAGCGCAAAGGCGGAGACGAAGTCACCTTTAATACCGACTGGCGCCTGACCCCGAAATGGAAAGTCGGGATGTATCATCGTTATCAATTCAGCCGCGGCTCAACTTTGACCAGGGGTTTTTATGAGCATGAATACCGTATTATCCGCGACCTGCACTGCTGGGACCTGAACATAATCTGGAACCAGGAGAGAGGCCAGGGAACTTCCATCTGGTTCGTCTTCAATTTAAAAGCCTTCCCCGAAACCGCGATAAGCATTGACCACAGCTACAACAAGCCCAAAGGCGGCTCCCAATAGGGGACGGTTCCTCAGCATCTTACCTCTTGCAGCTTAACAAGTTACAACAAGCCATTTGTCAAATAAAAAATTCATGTTAGATTATCCTCGATTTCTCGTCTATTAATGTAGAAGAGGAGGATAAAATGCCCAGGGCCGCGCGTTCATTTCCGGAAGTCGGTTTTTTGCATGTGATCAGCCGGGGAAATAATCATCGTAAATTATTTTTCCGGCCGTGCGATTACAAAATTTATTACCGGCTGTTGTTGAAATTGAAGCATGAAGAATCAGTGCGTATCTTTCACTATTGTTTTATGCCTAATCACGTGCATTTTCTGGTGGGCATTACGGAGAAAAGTGACCTCTCCGAATTTATGAAACGGGCGAACCTGAAATATTTTTATCATTACCGCAAAAAATTTACCTATGTCGGCCATCTTTGGCAGGGGCGTTTTAAAAGTAAATTGATCGATGACGAAGCGTATTTTATCCAGTGCGGCAAATACATCGAGTTAAATCCGGTCCGCGCTAATATGGTGGATACTCCTGAGGCGTATCCGTATTCCAGCTATCGATATTATAGTATGGGTTTTCGCGATTATCTTGTTGATGAAGATCCATTTTATCTTGGATTGGGAAATAATTGTTTGTCCAGGCAAAGTGAGTACCGCGAAATGATCACCGGCGAGGCTGTTGCCGATAAGCTCATTGACTTGACAAATGCCTTGTCGTAATCTGTTGTGGAGTATCGGGTTAGAATAAGAGGAACCGTCCCCTTTACAAAACTGGTTTCATGTGTTATATTTAATCAAAGCCTACTGATACTAGCAAACCAGGAGCAATCCTGGGACGCAAAGCTAAAGGGTCTTCTGCACGGGCAGAATACCGGCGACTTCCTTACGCGCCGGGTGCTGATGCAGGGAGATAGCCTGGCTGCCAAAGGGGTGAAACTGAAGTTTTAGCCTTGAGTTTTGCCTCAAGGCTTTTTTGTTTTAACGGCAGGGATTTGTATCATAACCCCTTGAAACTAAACAGATTTTACTTGACAAAGCCGGAAGGAGGTGATATAAAAGAAACAAGGTGGCAACGCTGTAAAGGTAACCCCGAAAATGTGTGGATTTTATTTTATCTGTTTAGAGCTAAAGGGGTTAAGAAAACAGCAGGTAAACGCAATCATACCTTAGAAAGGAGGAAACAAGCTATGAAACGTAAAGGCTTTACTCTAGTCGAGATCATGATCGTTGTAGCCATCATCGCGTTGCTCGCAGCCATCGCCATACCTAACCTTTTGAGGGCGAAACTGGCGGCTAATGAATCCGCGGCCATCGCGGCTTTGAAGACAGTCGCTACAGCAGCGCATACTTTCAGGGCGTCGAACACGCAGTATCCGGCAAACCTCACCGTTCTCAGCACCGCTACACCGCCTTATATTGATTCAGTCCTGGGCGGCGGAAGCAAGCAGGGGTATAACTATACCCTGACCGGCGATGGTTCGGGTTTTACGGCTACCGCGGATCCTCAAACACCCGGTACATCGGGAAACCGGTATTTTTTCGTTGATACATCGGGTGTTATAAGGTTCTCGAACACCACAGCTACAGCTACCTCAACTCCGATCGAATAAAGATGAATCTTGAATTGTAAGGTAAATACCCGCACCTATCTCATAGGTGCGGGTATTTATTTAGAAGAATGAATATGATCATCGATAAAAAAGGCCGCAGTTTTGTTACTATAATGATCGTTGTGGCGTTCGTCGCTCTGGCCCTGCGTTTTGCCACCGAACAGCTGATCAAATTCAATATCAGCCAGAATGAGGCTTTTGCTCAGGAAACTCTTCAACTTGTTTCCACAGCCATGGAGAATTTCGCCAAGGACCATAAAGGCGGGTTCCCTAGATCCCTGGACGCGCTGGTAGAAACCAATCCGCCTTATATCGCTAAAGATTACGTCAAGCTTTCCTACGCCAAGGGGTATAATTACAGTTTTATCCGTCTTGATCCCGGCGGTTATACTTATTCCGCCATACCCTGGAGATGCCATTTGACCGGCAGGAACACCTATATTATCACTACCGGCGGGGCTGTCTCTTCGGAGGAATGCAGCAAGAGAGAGTGAGATGCGCAAGCGCGCGGCTAACAGCGGGTTTACACTTATTGAGGTATTGCTGGCGGCGACGATAATGGCGTTCTGTTTGTCAGGCCTGCTGCTCACGTATATAAATTTGTTCACCCTGACCGATTTGTCGCGCGATTTTACCCTGGCAGCGAACGGCCTGCAGATGGAGATGGAGAAGCTGAGGGCGGTCAGCTGGGATAACCTCACGGCGGTTAACGGGACGCAGTTCAATATAAGCGGGTTCAACTCCAGCCAGTCCCGGGGGGTTATTCAAATAACGAACACCTCGTATTCCGACTTGAAAGAGGCCAGGTTGATATTCTCTTTCACGGCGCGGGAAAGGCTTATCGGCGAAGACGCGAATTTCAACGGAGTGTTGGATTCAGACGAAGATCTTAACGATAATGACCGGCTGGATTCTCCGGCCGAATTAGTGACGCTTTTTACCAATTTTACGAATTAAAATGGCCGGAAAGAACCGCGGTTTTACCCTGATCGAAGTGCTGGTGGTGGTGGCGTTGTTCTCGGTCTTATTCCTGGCTTTGCTGGGGGTGTTGACCAGTGCTGACCTGTACTGGAGCAAAGGCCAGAATAAATTAAGCGAACAGCAGGAGGCGCGCCGGGTCATCTCCGGGGTGATCAACGACCTGCGCAAATCCAACCCGAACTGGGATATAAGCGGGACGGCTTATCCGGTGACCATATCCGAGAATTACACCCGGATAGATTTCTATCAGCCGGTATTTTATAACGAGACTAATAGCACTATAACCGGCGTGAACAAGATAACCTATAAGATGAGCGCTACCGATACCCGTAAACTGATCCGGAGATCCGGTACTGACCCGGAAGAGATAATTTCCAACGCCACGCAGTCCATTCGTTTCGGCGGGGCATGTGCCGATTGCGCGACCTATAATTGCACCACGGTAAGCCAGGATTGCCCGGTGGTCCGGGTCGAGGTAGTTACCAAAGAAGATAACGAATTTGAGCTGGATACGGATGTAACCTTGCGCAATATGAATATTACGCTGGCGAACGATACTGAAGTTATTCAGCCGGAAGAAGGAGAGTCCTGATGCGCGGCAAAAAAGGGATACTTCTTTTGGTCTCCGCGGTGGTCATGGCCGTAGTTTCGGTCTTGACCGGAGTCTACTTGAGCAGCCTGGTTACCGAAAAGCGCAGTTCGGATACCGACAGGCTGGCCGGCCAATCCCTGAATCTGGCTGAGGCCGGAGTGAATCAGGCCCTGGCTGAACTGCGTAAAAGGATCGGGACTGATCTGCGCGTAAAAGTCGAGGCTATCACCAAGGCGTCCACAGTGAACGCCTATGCCGCTGATCCCCTGGGTTTTATCAGGGATTACGCCTATGCCTCGGGAGAACCGCAATTTAGTATATCGGGGAATAAGGCCGTTTTGACCATAACTCCGGTAACTTTGAATTCCACGGTAGAAGACGAGGGTGATTTTGAGCAGACCACGATCACGATCACCTCAGCCGGCACCCCGTTGATGAACCTAGCCGACGAGTTGTTTTATTTTTATTACACCTATGAAATAGAGTCAAAAGGCCGGATCACCCGTTATACCCCTGCCCTGGAAAAGACTGTGGCCCTGGCCCCCAATGATTTTACCCTGGTCATCCGCCGGGATAATTTCGCCAAATTTGCCCTGTTCACCAACCATCATATGACTGTCAACGGCGGCACAGTGTGGTTTACCTCTAATACGAATTTCAGCGGTCCGGTGCATACCAATGACCGCTTCAGTTTTGCCAGCAATCCTTCGGCATCGTTTACCGATGTAGTCACCCAGCATAAGGATACCGCCCGTTTCTATAACGACGGAGGCAAGACCCTCTTTCTGGATGATTACCGCAATGAGGATATCGATGTTCCGCAGTTCTCCACCACTGACGGCTCGACGTTTTTTCGCGGCGAAGGCATCATCAATCTGGAATCATCGCTTAACGCCGAGGATCTGAAACAGGAGGCGACTGCCGGGCAAAATCTGAGCAACGGTGTGTACCTTCCTTTGGACAGCAGCAATAATGTCGTCGGGGGGATTTATGTCAACGGCAGCATCGGCTCGAATTCCGATAACCCGGTGATCACCATGGCTGTGGACTCTAACGATAACTCCCAATATACCATTGTCCGCGGCTCCAATACTTATGTGGTCACGGTTGACCTGGTCAATAACCAGACTACCTTTGTCGACCCGGTCAACGGCACGCATACTTATTCCGGCATTCCCGACGGAGCCGGCGATGAGGGGATACTTATTTACGTGGATGACGATATCGCCGGATTATCCGGCGTGGTCCAGCACGCCACCCATATAACCGTATCCAGCAGCAGGAATGTGGTGATCAAGGATAATATCACTTACCAGAATTATGTGGCCAGCCCGCTGAACGCCGACGATTATGAGAATATGCTGGGGATCATTGCCTGGAACGGCAATGTGAGCATAGGCGCTACCGCCTCGAATAATGTCAGTATCCATGCCATTATCATGGCTGAACACGGGATATTCACCGTGGATAATTATGATAGCGGTTCGTCACGAGGCACTGCTACTTTGCTGGGCGGGGTGATCACCGATTATTACGGCCCGTTCGGCACATTCTCCGGTGGATCCGCGCTTTCCGGATACGGCAGGAATTTTGTTTATGATCCCCGGGTGCAGAACGGGGTCACACCGCCTTATTTTCCATATATGACCAGTTTTACTTCTAACATTGAACCCTCAGACGCCTTGTACAAGAAAACCGTATGGCGCCAGAAAGAAGGCTGATATGAATAAGAAAAAAATGGAATTTTTAGTTCTGGGCGCGTTTATCATCATGGCGGTTGTTTTCCTGATCAATATTTTTATTGCCAGGTATGAGCGCAAGAGCGCTAACGCCGTCAGTCCAATCAACGAAGTCCGTAAAGTATCCCCGGCAAAAGAGGCGGCCGCGCCAGCCCGGAAAGACAAACCGGCGCCTGTCGTAGATGAGCCGGATACCAACACTCAGACTTTGCCCGGAGGGGTTTTATTACAGTGAATATCGCCGATATCCTTAAATTAAAGCAGGTTTTCCAGGCGGATAAATTTTCCGTGGGCTTGAACCTGGGAGTTTCGACCCTGAAAATGGCCAAGCTGAAATTTTTAGCCGACGGGTCCAAGGCCCAGTTGTGCGCTTACGGCCTTGAGCAGAATAATATCGACCAGGAGAAAGCGCTCAAAAATGTCTGCCAGTCCTGCGGGGCCAAGTCGGTCAATATATCGGTTTCCGGCCAGCAGGCGATAATCCGTTACGTGGATTTTCCGAAGATGAACAGCGCTGAGCTGAAACAGGCGTTGAAATTCGAGGCGCAGAAGCATATCCCGTTCCCCCTGGCTGATGTCAATATCGACGGGTATATCCTCAAGGATGGCTTGCCGGACAACAAGATGCGCGTGCTTCTGGCGGCGGTGAAAAAAGAATTCCTTAACCAGAGGCTGAAGCTCCTTAAGGACGCCGGGTTCGACATAGCCATAGCTGACATTGATTCTTTGGCTTTGATAAACGCCTTTAATTTTAATTACTCCGATGAAGGGTCTGTGGCCGGCAAGACCATCGCGCTTTTGAATATCGGCTCGGTGACCAGCAACCTGAACATACTCGAGGCGGGGATGCCTTCTTTGAGCCGGGATATAAATATCGGCGGAAATAATTTCACCCAGAAAATAACGGATATTCTCAGTGTCAGTTTTAAAGAGGCAGAGGCGATGAAGACCACGCAGGATAACTCCAAGGCCGATAAACTGCTCTCGATCGGTGAGCCGGTCCTGGCCAAGCTGGCCCAGGAAGTGCGCACGTCCTTTGATTACTATGAAAGCCGCAGCGTTACCTCGGTGGAAAAGATCTATCTTAGCGGCGGGGGATGCCTTTATCCCGGGTTAAAAGAGATACTTGCCAACCTGCTGGCGATAAACGTGGAAAATTGGGACCCGTTGCGCAAGATCGGGCTGGCGGATAATATTGAAGCGGATAAGGTGCGGCCGCTGGCCGGCCAGTTAGCCGTGGCTATCGGCCTGGCGTTAAGGCGGTAAAAACTATGATCGAAATAAACCTGTTGCCAGATGAGATGAAGGCGAATAGCTCCGGCTCTAACGGACAGCTGGATCAGTTTTTGTATCTTATCCCGCTTTTGGCCGGCGTTCTTATCCTGGCGCACGCGTACCTGGGCCTGGTGCAGTTTACCCGCGCGGTCACATTGTCCTCATTGAACAAAAAATGGTCGGTCCTTGCCCCGCAGCGCGAGAAAATAACCGCTGCTAAAAGCGCGGGCGAGTCGGCGTCCAAGCAGGAGAATCTGATCCGGGAACTCGGCGCTAAAAACATTGACTGGGCTAAATTGCAGAATAAACTCAGCCTTAACCTGGCCAACGGGATATGGTTCAATGAAATATCCCTGAATTCAAAAGAACTGTCTATCCGCGGAACGGTTGTTTCCCTGGAAAAGAACGAGGTCGACCTGATCAATAAGTTCATCTTCAACCTTAAACAGGACAGCGGTTTTATCAGGGATTTTAAAAGCCTGGAGTTAAACAGCGTCCAGCGCAAGAATATCGGGACCTTTGAAGTGGCGGATTTTGTCCTGACAGCGGCATTAAAGGAAAAATAACTGAAGGGGTGGGTTTTGACGGATCTTTTGCAGGAGATAAAACAGGATAAACAAAAACTGATCGCGGTCTTTATCGCTTTCGGCCTGATCGTTATTCTGGACTGCGCGTTCATAGTAAAGGCGCAGCTGCAGCAGGCCGGACAACTGGGGGTAAAGGTGTCCCGGCTAAAGAAAGACATCGCCGCTGTGAATAAAGAACTGGCTTTGGTAAAACCTGCCGGCCTCGCGGTAAATTCCGGCGCAAGCGCAGGATATAAGATGTACAACGAGGAAGAGATCCCGCTTCTCATGGAAGCTATATCCCTGTACGCCAAAGAAAACAACATCACGGTGATGCAGATCACCCCGGTAAAAGAATCAAAGCCTAAGGAAAAACTGCCATCCGGAGAAGTCCTGGGCTTGCGCGTGAAATTGAACCTCAACGCCCGGTATCATAAGCTCGGCGTTTTCGTGAATGCCCTGGAGAAAAGCGACCATCCGGTCTTTGTCGAAGAGATAAGGCTGTCCAGGTCCGGTGATGACCCTATGCGGCTTGACGTCAACTTAACCTTGAAAACCTATGTTAAAAAATAAACGCGGCATTATAGCATTCCTGTTACTGTCCGGGGTGGTTTTAGCCTCCGTTAGTGGCGCGTATGCCCAGGATAAATTCGTTTATGACTCAGCCGGCAAGCGCGACCCGTTCATCCAATTGGTTACTCCTGACGGCAGGTTCCAGAAGCTGGAGGCTGATGAGGCCAAAGAAGCGAATTCCCAGCTCAAGCTGGAAGGGATCATGTATGACGGCAAAGGTGTTTCTTTTGCCATAGTCAACGGCCTGGTGGTCAAGGCCTCGGATGAGGTGGATGGCTATCAGGTGATCAAGGTCAATGAGAATAGCGTGGTCTTCCGCAAAGGGGATCAGGAAAAAGAGATACGACTAAAAAAGGAGGGGACGTGAGATCCTGCATTCTATTATTTAAAAAGGCGAGCGTGAATCTTTGTTTATGGCTTTTTATTTTTTCTATTTTAAGCCCGTGTTACAGCCAGGATGCCGCGCCGGCGGATCCTTCTTTGGCTAAGCCGGAAGCCCTGGCAGCTGTTCCAGCCCCTGCGGCGGCTGAAGAAGTAACCAAAGTTATCCAAACGGATAATATTACTTTGGATTTCAAGGACGCGGATATCCATAACGTGCTTAAGATCATGTCCCAGAAATCCGGGATAAATATCGTGGCCACGCCCGATGTCATCGGCACGATAACCATTAAACTGGTGGAAGTACCCTGGGACAGGGCAATGGACGTGATCCTTAAGAGCAACGGATTCGGTTATCAGAAACAGGGTAATGTCATCCTGGTCACTAAATTGGAGAATATGTCCAAGATCCAGGCTGACGAGCCCCTGCGCACCGAGATCATCAATCTGAAATTCCTGGACGCGCAGGATGCCATGCGCATACTTATTTCGATGATCTCAAACCGCGGCAAGATATCCGTGCTTTACAACCGCGGCCAGAAAGGCTGGAAATTCGGCACGTTCAAGATCGGCAAGGAAGAGGTCTCTGCCCGGGCCCTGGAAAAAGAAGACGCCGGAAGCGCGCGCAGTGAAATAGTCTCGATTGAACGGAATGCCGCGGGCGCGGTAACTTCCACAAAAATGGATATTGAGCCTTCGATCAAGTCAAAGACAATTGTCATTACCGACACAGACGCTGTCCTGGACCGGATCAAGAGCGTGATCTTGCCGCAGATCGACCGCAAACCCAAACAGGTTCTGGTCGAGGCCAGGATCATGGAGGTCAACCGGGATAAACTAAAGGATATCGGGTTTGATTACGGAACAGGTTCCAGCGGCGCCACCTCCAGCACGATCACCGGGGTAACGGTGGATGGGGTCAATACCCTGGGAGGGAATTCCTTGACTTCTCAGATATCGCCGTCAAATTTCGGGGCAAAAGGCAGCACGATCGGGAGCACTGCCAGCACTTATAATACCGGGATGAATCTTTTGTTCAGAAAACTTTCCGGAACGCAGTTCTCCGTCCTGGTGCACGCTCTGGAAGAGGATGTGCACGCCAATACGTTGTCAGCACCGCGCATCCTGACCCTGGATAACCAGGAGGCGTCGATGCTGGTGGGTTACCATACCCCGATCCTGTCTTCCAGCGTTACCGCAGGGACCAGCACAGAGGGCTCCACCCAGACCCAGACCCTGGATTATTATCAGGAGATCGGGATCAGGCTCAACGTTGTCCCCCAGGTGAGCGAAGATGGTTATATTAACATGATCATCCATCCCAGCGTGACTTCATCGTCTTCGCATGTCACCGCCACGAATATAGCCGGCTCTGACGCCACTACTGCCATAACCACGGAAGTGGATTATCCGATCATCGATGTGCGCGAGGCCCAGACCCAGGTGTTGATGAAGGATGGCGAAACGATCGTCATCGGCGGCTTGCTCAAGGATGTAAAGAGCAAGAGCGTGATCGGCGTTCCGTTTTTGAGCAAGATCCCGTTCCTGGGCAAGCTCTTTACCCGGGAAACCGAGGATAATTCCAAGGTCGACCTGCTTATATTCATCTCCGCTCACGTGATCAAGGATGAGGAATTTTCTCCTGAGGAGATCGCTGAACTTGAGAAGCGTATGCAGGGGGTATTTAAAGTCGACGCGGTGAGCAAGGTCGTTAAAAAACCGTCAAAAAAGTAAGTAAAAAGACTGCTATTAATTAAGCTTGCTTATCCGTAAAGGATAGTGTAAACTAATAGCAGTCTTTTTTTATTTAATATAGGCGTTAAAACGGTTAAAAGCGTGAATCCACAGGTTTATAAGATAGATTTTGTGTTTGGCAAGGACGGAAAGATGCGCTATATCTCTCATCTTGATCTTATGCGTTTGTTCACCCGGGCCAGCCGCAGGGCGGATCTGCCGGTGAAGATCAGCGAGGGGTTCAGTCCGCATCCCAAGATCAGCGTTAAACGCGCGTTAAAACTGGGGTTGGCCAGTGATAATGAAGAGGCCTCCATGGTTTTGACCAGCCGTATCCTGCCAAAAGATTTTATGGAAAAGCTGCAGAGCCAGCTTCCTGAAGGGATTGAGATCAAATCGGTAAATTACGAAAACCGGTTGGGTTGAAACAAACCGGCCAAGGATTACAAGAAAGGTAAAATGTCTAAAGAAATACTGATCAATGTGGACCCGCGCGAAAAGCGGGTGGTAGTGGTAAATGACGGCAGGATGGAAGAGTTATATGTCGAGCGTCCGCAGGACAAGACCATTGTGGGCAATATCTACAAAGGCAAGATCGAGGCGGCTATTCCCTCGATAAACGGGGCGTTCGTGGATATAGGGATGATCAAAAAAGGGTTTTTGTACCTTACTGAGGCGGAATCCGCGCATGAGGCCTTGGAGGTGCATAAACCGGATCAGCCTAAGCCGGCCCCCGCGCCCCAGCAAAAACCGGCCAAAGACGACAAAATGTTCCGGGGGATAAAAAAGGGACAGGAAGTCCTGGTCCAGGTGGTCAAAGAATCCTTCGGCACTAAAGGCCCGAGGCTTTCCGCGGAGATCGGCATAGCCGGAAGATACCTGGTGATCATGCCTCAGGAAGAGCAGGTCGGGGTATCCCGCAGGATCGAGGATGAAGCTGAGCGCCGCCGGTTAAGAGGTATCCTGCAGGGGTTGAAACTGCCCAAGAACGTCGGGTTTATCGTGCGCACCGCAGCCTGCGGCAAAAACAGCAACGAGCTTTTGCGCGACGCTAATTTTCTGATCAAGCTCTGGCTGCGCATGGAAAAGATCATTGCCCGGCAAAAGGCCCCGTCCGTGATCTATGAGGAATACGACCTCTGCCTTCGCGTTATCCGCGATTCTTTCACTGAGGATGTGAGCAAGGTCATTGTCGATTCCAAACCGGAATTCTACCGTATCCAGAAATTCATGCGCACTTTCCTGGGCAATACCCTTGCCCGCCGGATCGAATTTTACCGCGGCGACGACCTCTTTGGCGACAAAGACGTGGAAAAACAGATCAGCAAGACCTTCGAGACCAAGGTTTATTTCAAGAACAAGGGTTATTTGATCATTGAGCCTACTGAAGGCCTGGTAGTCATCGACGTGAACAGCGGCGGGTTCAAGGAAAAGATCCGCCAGGAAGAGGCGGCGTTCAAGATCAATTGCGAGGCGGCGATCGAGGTCGCCCATCAACTGCGCCTGCGCGATTTAGGCGGGATAGTGGTCATTGATTTCATCGATATGGAGAGGGAAGGCCATCGCCGCGAGGTATTAAAGGTGCTCAAGAACGCTTTAAGCCAGGACCGGGCCAAATATGACGTTCTGGGCATATCCAAGTTCGGCTTGGTGGAGATGACCCGGGAGCGTATCCATAATACAGTGCAGACGCTGGCTTCCCAGCCGTGCCCGTACTGCTCCGGTAAAGGCAAGGTGCGTTCGCCGATAACCATGGCCATTTACGCGATCAAAGAGATGAAGAAATTCCTGAAAGGCAAGTCCGTAAGGGAAGCCTCAATAACCGCGAATCAGATGGTGATCGATGAAATTACCAAAGATAAGGAGAGTTTGCGGTTTATTGAGCGAAAATTCCGGGTAAAAGTCAATTTGATCCCTAATCCTTCCGCTAAAATCGAAGATATTTTCCTCTCCTAAAGCAGAAACGCTTCTGTTTTTAAATGGGAAACGGGATTTAAATCGAGCTAGAAACTGTCTTTGGTCTCAGCAGGAATGTGTCTCGGTGTTAAAATTGGATAGGGTTCAATAATTTTATTTTAGTTTCACCTAGGACTCTTTCTCTGTAACTGCTCCAAGCATAATCCAGCGGAGAGTTGACTATTTTCGCTCTGACCGGGTTAAGTTCTATATAATTTATGCAATCTAAAAGGTATTGATCTTTGAGAATAACCTTACTTTTGAACCGATCCTGCCAAAGGTGCCCGACCTTGTTATAGCGGCGATTGTAATAGCTGGTATAGGATAAATGTAAGCAATGCATAAGTTTAGATAAATTTCGGATATTTATTGGTTGTCCGATCAGATGGATGTGGTTTGGCATCAAACAATAGCCGAAAAGCAGGAAACCGCACTTTCGCGTGTATCTTTTTAAGCGTTTCAAATAAGTCAGATAGTCAGCGTTATCCTGAAAAACTTTTTGTTTCTGATTACCCCTTGAATAAATGTGGTAACAAGCGTTTTTGATCAATATCCTCGGTCCATTTGGCATATAGCCTCCTTTTATATAATAGACGTATAAAACGCTGAAATCTAACACAAAAACTGTATAAATGACACTTTTGTGCGGAAGTAGGGGCAGTTCTTAGCTTGAAATCAGAAACGTTTACCGATTAATTCCAGAAGCGTTTTGGATTAAAAACCGGTTTTATCCCCTACGGTCAGGCGAATTTAGCGCTTGACCGTTCGGGTTTGTAGTGTATAATATAATTTTACTAATTGTGCCTTTATCGGCTATTCAAGGAGGATGTCAAATGTATGCAGTAATTGAACTTGGGGGAAAACAACAGCTTGTTAAGAAAGGCGATATCATCCAGGTGGAGAAGCAGGAAGTGGATGACGGCAAAGACATTATTGTCGAGAACGTGCTTTTGGTCGGTGATGGCGAAAAACTCGAGATCGGCCAGCCGTTCGTCAAAGGCGCCAAAGTAGTAGTTACTGTAATAAAGCAGACCAAAGGCGAAAAGACCATTGCTTTCAAATACCGCCGCCGGAAATCGTCGCACACGAAAAAAGGCCATCGCCAGAAGCTGACTGAACTTAAGATCAAAGAGATTTCGCTGTAATCTAAGAAAGATAAATATGTTCATTGATAACGCCAGGATATCCGTGCGCGCCGGCAACGGCGGGAACGGCTGCGCCAGCTATTATCAGGATAAATTCAACATGCGCGGCTTTCCTGACGGCGGTGACGGCGGAAGAGGCGCGGATATTATCATCGTCGCTGACCGGAATTTGCGTACGCTGATGGATTTCCAGTATAACAAGCATTTTACCGGCAAGCACGGCGGCCATGGCTCAAGCAAGAACGCCAAAGGCAAGGATGCCGCGCCGGTAATTATCCGCGTTCCCTGCGGCACTATCATCAAAGATTCCGGTATTGACTGCATATTAGGCAATCTTGATATTGACCAGGAAGAGCTGATCGTGGCTTTCGGCGGAAAAGGCGGGCGGGGTAACCGTAAGCACCGCGAGGCCACCCAGGGAGAGCCGGGGGATGTAAAAGACCTGGTCCTGGACCTGAAGCTTATCGCTGATGTGGGGCTGGTCGGTTTTCCCAATGCCGGCAAATCCACCTTGATATCCAACATTTCACACGCTACTCCGGAGATCGCCGCGTATCCGTTCACCACCAAAACCCCGGTTTTGGGTATGGTAGACCGAGACGGCGAGTCTTTTGTCATCGCCGATATCCCGGGATTGATCGAAGGCTCGGCTCAGGGCAGAGGGCTGGGAGATAGATTTCTAAGGCATATCGAGCGTACCAAGATCCTGGTGCATATAATCGACATGGCTGGTTTTGAGGGCAGGGATCCTCTTGAGGATTACCGGACAATTAACAAGGAATTGGAGTCTTACAGCCCTGATGTAGCCAAGAAACCCCAGATCGTTGTGGCCAATAAAATGGACCTGCCTGGCAGCAAGTCCAATCTGGCCAGGTTCAAGAAAGCTTTCAGGAAAAAAGTTTATCCGGTATCAGCTTTGGAAAAACAAGGCCTGGAGGAATTAATTGACGCAATCAGCGAAAAACTATAAACGGATCGTTATTAAAGTCGGCTCAAGCCTTTTTTGTTCTAAAAAAGGGGAATTTGACAAGCCGGCTTTTGACCGTTTTGTCCGGCAATTAGCCTTATTAGCCAATAGCAAAAAAGATATTATTATTGTTTCCTCAGGCGCGATCGCCCTGGGCATGGTCAAGCTGGGCTTGAAGTCCAGGCCCAAAGAATTATCCTTCCTGCAGGCGGCGGCTGCCATCGGCCAGAATATGCTGATGGATAATTACAGCCGGGCCTTTAAGGAGAGCAGGATCAGCTTAAGCCAGGCGCAGGTGCTTTTGACCTGGGATGACTTCAACGACCGCAGCCGTTATCTTAACGCCAAGAATACCCTGGTTACTTTGCTCAAACTTGGCTGCATACCGATCATCAATGAGAACGATACCGTATCCACGGATGAGATAAAATTCGGGGATAATGACCGGCTTTCCGCGTTGGTGGCGACCATGGTCTCCGCGGATCTTTTGATCATGCTTTCGGATGTGGACGGCCTGCTCGACCTGGATAAGAAACTGGTGAAGATAGTTTCCGAGATCAACGCCGAAGTCAAAGCTTTGGCCGCTCCCAGCGAGAAGAAGACTTCTGTCGGCGGAATGGTCACCAAGATCCAGGCCGCGAAAATGGCGGTTGATTCCGGGATCGCCTGCGTGATCGCCAACGGCAAGTCTGACGATATCATCGGTAAAATAGTGGCTGAGCCTTTGTCCGCCGGATCCTGGACCGTGTTTCTGCCGAAAAAAGGCCTGGCTGAAAGAGACCGCTGGATCGCTTTCGGGACAAAGCCGAAAGGCCGGATCATCGTGGATGACGGCGCGAAAAAAGCGCTGTTGAACAATAAGAGCCTGCTTTCAGTGGGGATCAGCGCTACGGAAAATAATTTTGACTGCGGATGCGTAGTCAGCGTAATGGATAAATGCGGGAATGAATTCGCCCGGGGGAAAACGGGTTTTTCCAGCAAAAAGATCGAGGAAGTAAAAGGCGGGCATTTTGACAAAGAGATCATTCACCGCGACAATATCGTAATATTATAACTATGGACCTGAAAAAAGAACTGACAAATACAGCTCAAAAAGCCCAGGCAGCAGCCAGGAACAGCCTGACCATCTCTACTGACCTGAAGAATAAAGCTTTGAAGGAAATGGCTAAGGCTTTGCTGGCCGGCAAGAACGCGATCATCAGCGCGAATAAGAAGGATCTCGCTGCTGCCCAGAAAGCGGGCTTGTCCAAGGCTTTTATCGAGCGTTTGACCCTTAACGAAGCCAGGATCAAGCAGATGTCTAATTCTCTGCTGGAGATAGCGGCTTTATCCGATCCAGTAGGCGAAGTGATCAAAGCCTGGCGCAGGCCGAACGGCTTATGGATCCAGAAGGTGCGCGTGCCTATAGGCGTGATCGCCATAATTTATGAATCCCGGCCGAACGTTACTTCTGATTGCATCGGCTTGTGTTTTAAGGCCGGCAACAGCGTGATATTACGCGGCGGTTCCGAAGCTTTGAATTCCAATTTAAGCATTTATAAGATCATCAAGAATGTCCTGGAAAAATGCGGGGTGCCGCAGGACATGGTCAATATGGTCAGCACTACCGACCGTAAGGCCGTTGATGAGCTTTTGAAATTAAAGGATTATATCGACCTGGTCATGCCCCGCGGAGGGGAAGGCCTGATCAACCGGGTAGTCAGCATTTCCAAAATACCGGTGATCAAGCATTATAAAGGCCTGTGCCATGTTTACGTCGATGAATGGGCTGACCTGAATATGGCCACTGAGATATGTTTTAACGCCAAGGTCCAGCGTCCGGGCGTGTGCAATGCCATGGAGTCGCTTTTGGTCCATCGTGATGTAGCTGTCCGTTTTCTTCCCGGTATGGCTAAGAAATTAGCCGACGCGGGCGTGGAATTGCGCGGCTGCAGCTTGACCCAGAAGATCGTCAAATCCGCCAAGGTAAAAAAGGCTGCGGATAAAGATTATCGCACCGAGTATCTGGACCTGAAGCTTTCGATAAAGGTGGTGGAGGGCCTGGATGAGGCGATAAATCATATCAATGAATACGGCTCGCACCATTCAGACAGCATTGTTACTGAAAATTATGAGAATGCCTTGAAATTCCTGCGGCTGGTGGATTCAGCCTGCGTTTACGTTAACGCGTCCACCCGTTTTACCGACGGCGGTGAGTTCGGCATGGGCGCGGAGATCGGCATATCCACGGATAAGCTGCATGCCCGCGGGCCGATGGCCCTGGAAGAATTGACCACGTATAAATACATGGTCTTCGGCAACGGCCAGGTCCGCCGATGAAAATAGGCATCCTCGGCGGGACATTTAATCCGGTGCATATCGGGCATTTGATCCTGGCTGAAGAAGTCCGCGAGAAACTGGGCCTGGATAAAGTAATATTCGTTCCGACGTATATTCCCCCGCATAAGGGCAAGATCGGCATTGCCAATCCTTCGCACCGTTACAACATGGTGAAGCTGGCGATCAAAGGGAATAAGCACTTTTTGGCCTCGGATATCGAGATCAAAAGGCAGGGGCCGTCTTATACCATAGACACGCTGCGCCAGTTCAAGCAGATCTACCCTTCGGCCGACATGTATTTTATTACCGGCTCGGACCTGATGAAATACCTGGTGGAATGGAAGGACCTGGACGCGGTCATCAACATGGTCAAGTTTGTGGTAGCTACCCGCCCGGGATATCCGCTGGAGAACGTTCCCGCGTATATACACAAGGTCGGGATAAGGGCGGTAGATGTTTCAGCTTTTGAAGTCAGGGAGTGCGTTAAAGAGAAAAAATCGTTCCGTTACCTGGTCCCGGAAGCGGTGTGCACTTATATAAACACTCACAACCTGTATAAATAAAATGAATATAAAAATAGCGCCGTCGATATTATCCGCGGATTTCAGCAACCTGGCCCAGGATATCAAAAAGGCCGAAAAAGCCGGGGCTGACCTTTTGCACGTGGATGTGATGGACGGCCATTTTGTCCCGAATATCACCATCGGCCCGGCAGTGGTCAAGGATATCCGCAAGATCACTAAATTGCCTTTGGATGTGCACCTGATGATCGAAAACCCGGAAAAATACGCGGATGTTTTCGCGCAAGCCGGAAGCGATATGATCACTGTGCATGTGGAGACTATTTCCATCTCAAAAATAAAGAATTTAAGCTTGAAATTACGAAAAATGGGTGTAAAATTGGGTGTTTCGCTTAATCCCAAGACATCCCTGAAACCGGTGATCGACGCGCTGAAATTCGTGGATTTCGTCCTGGTTATGTCGGTCAATCCCGGCTTCGGCGGGCAGGCGTTCATTCCGCAGGTCCTGCCTAAGATCAGGCAGCTGCGTTTGCGTTTCAGAGGGGATATCGCGGTTGACGGGGGAATAAACCATGATACAGCGAAACTGGTGATCGACGCCGGAGCGAATGTCCTGGCAGCGGGTTCATACATATTCAAATCAAAAGACTATAAAAAGTCCATAAGGAGATTAAGATGTGCGAAGTAAAGCCTCAAATTAAATTCGGCACCGACGGATGGCGCGGGGTGATCAGCGATAATTTTACTTTTGTCAACGTCAAGCTGGTCGGACAGGCTATCGCCGATTATTATAACAATGAAGCTAAAAAGAACGGCAATAACAAAGTTACTATCGCCGTGGGTTATGATACCCGTTTTCTTTCCGACCGTTACGCGGCCATAGTCAGCGAAGTCCTGATTGCAAACGGCATTGACGTTATCCTTTCCGACCGTCCGGTGCCTACGCCGACATTAAGCTTCGCGGTGAAGACCCGCAAGGCTTCAGCAGGGGTGATGATCACCGCCAGCCATAATCCCGGCGAGTATAACGGGATCAAGATCAAGACCGCTGAAGGCGGGGCAGCCGGGGTAGAGGTCACCGCGGAAGTGGAGAGATTGATCGCTGAGCCTAATCCGGTCAGCCAGGTCAAAACCGGGGTCATTGATAAGACCGATATGACCAAAGACTATGTTAAATTCCTGCGCGGTTACGTGCAGTTAAGCAAATTCAAGAAAGCCAAATTCCGCGTCCTGGTCGATGCTATGCATGGCAGCGGGGACAGCTTTTTAAGCCAGGTGCTTAAAGGCACCGACATAAAATTATCTTTCCATCGCGCTGACATCAATCCTTCTTTTGAGGGATTGCGGCCTGAGCCGATCCCGGAAAACCTGGGTTCTACCCTGGCCCGGATGAAAAAAGAAAAATACGATATCTGCCTGGTCCTTGACGGCGACGCTGACCGCATCGCCTGCATTACCGGCGAAGGCGAGTTCGTCAGCCCGCAGAAGATCCTGGGGCTTTTGATCCTGCATCTGATCCAGGACCGCAAGCTTTCCGGCGGCGTGGTCAAGACCCTGGTCGGCACAAACCTGATCGATAAAATAACCAAGAAATTAGGGCTTACGGTCTATGAAACCCCTGTCGGCTTTAAATACATTTCGGAATTGATGGTGACCAAGGATATTCTGGTCGGTGGAGAAGAAGCTGGCGGAATGGGCTTTAAGGATTATATCCCGGAGCGCGACGGCTCGCTCGCCGGCATGCTGCTTATGGAGATGATGGTTTACCGCAAAAAATCTATCACCGGCATACTTAAAGATATGGAAAAGGAATTCGGCAGGTATTATTATCTGCGCGACGCCTTGAAGCTGGAGGGCAAAGGCCCGATAAAGCTGGACGCGCTAAAAGGTATCAGGAATATCCAGGGCCTGGAAGTGGTCAAGATCAATGATACTGACGGCCTGAAATTCTTCTTAAGCGATGAAAGCTGGTTGATGCTGCGCGCCTCAGGCACTGAGCCGATCATCCGTATATATTCCGAGACCAAGAGCCTGGCCAAGTCCAAGGCATTGTTGGAATACGGCAAACAACTAATTTTGAAGAATGTTGTATAAGCTCGGCAGAAGCATTTTTAGCTGGATATTCCGGCTGACTTTGAAAATTTCGGTTATTGGCAAAGAAAATATCCCCAGGCAGGGCGGGTTTATTTTAGCCAGCAACCATTTAAGCAATCTTGATCCCATACTTCTGGGTGTGGCGATCTCTCCGCGGCCGTTGCATTTTATGGCCAAAGAGGAGCTGTTCAGGAATCCTCTGTTCGGATTTATATTAAAACGGGTGCACGCTTTCCCGTTGAAAAGGGATTCCGCAGACCTGGGCGCGATAAAAGAGGCGATCCGCAGGGTCAGGAAAGGCCAGGCAATACTGCTTTTCCCTGAGGGGACCCGTCAAAGCGGCGGTAAGTTCGGCGAGCCGCTTCCCGGAGTGGGGTTCTTAGCGCAAAAATTAAATGTGCCGGTAATACCGGCGTTGATCACCGGAACGGATCTGGCTATGCCTAAAGGCGCCAAAGGTATCCGCCCGGCGAAAGTCGCAGTACGTTTTGGAGCACAAATTACTGTTGAAAGGAGGATGGCTTATCGTGATATATCCGGCCAGATAATGGAAGCCATACGCAATTTAGCGGATGCATAGGATCAAATTAGCCAAAAGCATAGGGTTTTGTTCAGGGGTAAGGCGGGCGATCGATATCGCTGAAAAAACGCTTACCCATAGTAAGGATAAAGTCTATTCTTTAGGCTCGATCATCCATAATCCCCTGGTTATACAGCGATTGAAGCAGAAGGGCCTTATTACGGTCAAGAGCCTGGATGAGGTAGAACGCGATTCTACGATCATCCTGCCTTCCCACGGCAGCCCGCATGAAGTAGTGGCGGCCGCCAGGAAGAAGAACCTTAAGATCGTGGATGTGACCTGCCCGTATGTTTCGTCGGTGCACAAGATCTGCAAAACGCTTTATCGCCAGAAACTGCAGGTCATTATAATCGGGGATAAAACGCATCCGGAAGTCAAGGCTTTGAAGGACCTGGCTCCCAGCGCGCATATAGTAGAGGATATTAACGATACAGCTAGCGATGAGTTCTCGTATAAAAAGATAGGGATAATTTCCCAGACCACGCAGGCCAAAGACAAGTTCTCAAAAATTGTCTCCGCGATCCTGGAAAAGAATTCCCATATCTTGGAAGCGCATATATATAACACAATTTGCCTGGATACATCCAAGAGGCAGGAGGAGGTGAAGCAGCTTGCAGGGGACGTTGATACCCTGCTGGTCATCGGTTCAAGGGCCAGCGCCAATACCAAACGTCTTTTGCACCTCGGCCAAAAGGTCAATAAACGGACTTTTCTGGTTGAGGACGATACCGCGGCGTTAGACCGGATACTTAAGAACGCCAAGGATATCGGGATAATAAGCGGCGCGTCAGCTCCGCAGTGGCTGGTTGACGCGATTGTGAAAAAAATCAAAAACAAAAAATAAAAACATATAAGGAGATTCATTAAAATGGTAGAACTTTCCGAGTTGGAGCAGATGTATAACGACAGTATTAAAATGATCCAGGAAGGCCGGATCGTCAAAGGCAAGGTGGTTTCGGTCAAGACCAAGGAAGTCCTGGTGGACGTCGGTTTCAAATCCGAAGGGGTTGTCGCTATCACCGAGTTCAAACGCGACGAACTGGAAGTCGGCAAAGAGCTGGATTTTTTCGTCGATTCGATCGAGGATGACGCCGGAATGATCATGCTTTCCCGCGAGAGGGCAAGATGCATGCAGGGCTGGGACAGCATTGTCAAACATTCACAGGACGGAACTTTATTGGAAGGCCGTCCGGTCAAGAAGGTCAAAGGCGGTTTCCTGGTCGATGTCCTGGGTATCGAAGGGTTTTTGCCCGCGTCGCTTTCCGCTTTCAAAGGCGTCCTGGACAAGGATATCCTGGGCAAGACCTTCAAATTCAAGATCATCAAGATCAACAAGCTAAGATACGGGATCATACTATCCCGGCGCGAAGCTATCCATAAGGAGCGCGAAGAGATCAAGGCCAAGCTTTGGGTGGAATTAAAGCAGGGCGAAACATACCCGGGCACAGTCAAGGCGATCACTGATTTCGGCGCGTTCATCGATATGGGCGGCATTGACGGCCTGCTGCATATCACTGATATGTCCTGGTCGAAGATCTCGCATCCTTCGGAGATCGTGGCTGTCGGCGACCGGATCGAGGTAGTACTCCTGAACATGGATAAGGAAAGCGGCAAGATATCCTTAGGCCTGAAACAAAGGACTCCGGACCCGTGGCAGGAGATCGAGACCAAATACACCGTAGGCACCAAGATCAAGGGGAAGATCGTCAGCATACTTCCTTACGGCGTATTCGTGGAGCTGGAACGGGGCATCGAGGGATTGATCCATATCTCCGAGATATCCTGGACCAAAAAAGTGAGCAATCCCAATGAAATATTCGCTATCGGCGACATGGTGGAAAGCCAGATATTGAGCGTGGAAAAGGCTTCCCGCAGGATCGCCCTGAGCATCAAGCAATTGGAGCAGAATCCCTGGATCGACTCGGAAGCTAAATTCCCGGCCGGCACCCAGGTGCAGGGTAAAGTAAAGAGCTTTACCAAATACGGGGTATTTGTGGAATTGGATTCCAGCCTGGAAGGGATGATCCATATATCCGATCTATCCTGGACCAAGAGGGTGACTAATCCCCAGGACCTGCTGAAAAAGGGCCAGAAAGTGGATGTAGTGGTCATTTCAGTGGACAGCCAGAATCAGAGGATAGCTTTAGGCCTGAAACAGCTTCAGACCAATCCCTGGCCGGAAATAGCCAACAAATACAAACTGGATACTGAGCTGGAAGCAGAGGCGGTCAGCATCACTGATTTCGGCGTGTTCGTCAAGATAGAAGAAGACCTGGAAGGCCTGGTCTTTACCAATGAGATAGTTCCGGAGCAGTTAAAGGCGTTAAAGCCGGGCGATAAGCTCAAGGTAAAAGTGATCAAAGTCGACGTGGATCAGGGCAAGATCGGCCTGTCCGCGAAGATATAATATAAACAGGGGCAGTCCCCATAAAACGGGGATTGCCCCTAACAAACTATGGATATAAAACATCAGTTAGAGGTCATCAAGCGCGGCGCGGTTTCGATCATTTCCGAAGAGGAACTGGTCAAGAAACTGGAACTCGCCAAAAAGGAGAGCCGGCCGTTGCGGGTCAAAGCGGGTTTTGATCCCACTGCCTCGGATATCCACCTTGGCCATACCGTGCTTTTGCGCAAGATGCGCCAGTTCCAGGAGCTCGGCCATGAGGTTTGCTTTCTGATCGGTGATTTCACCGCTCAGATCGGCGATCCCACCGGCAGGTCGGCGTTGCGCAAGACTCTGACCAAGGATGAGGTCAAAGAGTACGCCAAGACCTATAAAAAGCAGGTCGGCAAGATCATGGACCTGAAAAAGCTGGAAATAGTCTTTAACAGCGAATGGTTCGAGAAGATGAGCGTGGCGGATTTTCTGGGCCTGACCATGCATGTTACGGTCAGCCAGATGCTCCAGCGTGAGGATTTCAAGAAGCGCCTGGATAATAAACAGGATGTTTCGATGCTCGAGTTCATGTATCCTATTCTCCAGGGTTATGATTCGGTAATGCTTAAAAGCGATATCGAACTGGGAGGGACAGACCAGATATTCAACCTTCTGGTCGGCCGCGACCTGCAGAAGGATTTTGGCCAGGATCCCCAGGTAGTCATTACCATGCCGCTTCTGGAAGGGACTGACGGCGTAAACAAAATGAGCAAGTCTTTGGGCAATTACATCGCCATAAACGACAAGCCCGCGGATATGTTCGGCAAGATCATGTCTATCTCCGACGAGCTGATGATCAAATATTACACATTGCTCACTGACGAAGACCTGGAAACGGTCAAGAAACTTCATCCCAAAGAGGCCAAAGTCAATCTGGCCAAAGAGATCATCCGGCAGTATCACGGCCTGGGAGTTGCTGAGATGGCCGCCGAAGAATTTACCCGGGTATTTTCCAACAAAGAGGCCCCGGATAATATGCCTGAATTCAAGATCAGCGGCTCTAAGAACATAGTAGATATCATCGCGGAAAACGGGATATGCAAGAGCAAGAACGAAGTGCGCAGGATGCTTAAGCAGAATGCCGTGGAATTCGACGGCAAGAAGGTCACTGACGAAAATTTTATTATAAATAATCCGGGTATACTGAAAGTCGGCAGCCGCCGTTTCCTTAAGATAACCCTTTAACTGCACTTTAATTATTTTTCGCATGGCTGATCATAATTACGCGATTTTGTTAGCCGGTGGCCAGGGAAGCAGATTCTGGCCGCAAAGTCGCACCTTAGAGCCAAAACAATTCCTTTCATTACACCAGGAAACCAGCCTTTTTGACCAGACTATTATCCGGATCAAGCCATTAATCCTTCCTAAGAATATAATCATCGCCACTTCAGAATTATACCGCCACCAGGTCCAGGAAATCGCCGCAAAGTTCAATATCCCGGCAACTAACCTTATTTTTGAGCCGGATGGCCGCAATACCGCGCCTTCGATCGCCATTGCCGTCCAGTTGATAGCTTGCAAGGATAAACAAGCCAGGATCTGTGTTTTGCCCTGCGACCACTTGATCAAGAATCCCGGCCGTTTTCTGCAATTATTGAAAAAAGGCCTGGCGATCTGCGATGAGTATCTGGTTATTTTCGGCATACCGCCGCATCGTCCGGCAACCGGATACGGTTATATTAAGACTGGCAGGGGACTATCCTCGACCGGGTCAGTATTTCTCGTCGACAAATTCTGTGAAAAGCCCGATCTTAAGACCGCCTGTAAATTCCTTAAAGCCGGTAATTATTTCTGGAACAGCGGTATTTTTGTCGGCTCAAGCGCTGTTTTTCTTAAAGATTTCCGGATCCATCTGCCTCAATTATACAATATGGCAGTAAGATTAAAGTGCGCGGCGGATATAGCCAAAATATGGGATGATATCCAGCCGATCTCCTTTGATTACGGCATCCTGGAAAAATCGAATAATTTACGTATGCTTACCGCGTCAGGACTGGGTTGGTCTGATCTGGGCAGCTGGCAGGCCTGGGATGAGATCTTGGAAAAGGATAAAGAAGGAAATGCCTTTAAAGCTGATGTGATCAATCTGCGCAGT